>JAAUYB010069573.1_pt1 | contig 23882 bp, 14 predicted proteins | sample 7278071 | NCBI WGS metagenome assembly JAAUYB01 (sample SAMN14350121, study PRJNA611818) | marine sediment metagenome | isolation source: surface marine sediment (1.8m) | place: French Polynesia: Moorea | collected 2018-08 | reverse complement strand
GACACGGTCGGCGTAGTCGCTGAGGCGGACCCGGGCCGATGCGATCATCGCCGCGGAGCCGTCGAGGGCAACGATCGAAGCCTTGGGAAAACGTTCCAAAAACCGCCGGCTGAAAAACCCCGTTCCCACGCCCAGGTCGAGGATACGAAGCGGCGCATCGCTTTCGAAAGGCGCCATGCGCACGGCGATCTCCGCCATTTTGTGACGGTTGAAATGCATGATGTCCATGTCTCTGTCGTAGCGCTCGATGCGTTCCACCGTGTCGTAGGCCTCGATGCTTCGATTCGTCATGGTCGCCTCCAGGGAAGAGTTATTGCCAATCATACACACAACCACCATGTGATTCGAGACCAAAGAAATTCCCTGAGATCCCCCGAGGGGATGCGCTCCTTTGGAGAAACGAAATATTGATTCTTCTTATTGCTTCGTGCTAAGCTGAAAAAGTTAAAAGAAAGCAAAAAATTTGTAAGCTGTAAAGAAGTGAGGCGTTGGATGAAACCAAAGCAATACGAAATCGATATGTCCCAACCCGTACCCGGGCTCGAGATCACCCCCTTCCCGAAATGTTGGACCTGGTTTCGCGAGATGTTCGTCTCTTACCGGGAATCCCCGATCAAGAAGGCGGTCAAGCATGGCTTCCTGGGGTTGATGAAACCCTTCTTCAAGTATATACACAAGCAAATGCGCCGAGAAGAAAACTTCTTTACCCTCGACCGGAGGCAACGCTTCAAAAAGTCGATGTTGTTGAACAATGACCGAACGTTTCTCGAACTGAGCGGGACATCTCTGTTGGAGGACGATCCCAATGCCGCCGGTCCGTTGGAGCGGGCCGCGTCTTTGACGATCGCCGCCCTGAACGTGTACCGAACCATTCAAAAAGGAACCGTTCTTTCGTCGACGCCCATGAATATGCCGTTGGATTACAGTCAGTTCCACAATGAATTTGCCGGCGCCTTTGTTCCCCGAAACGGGACGCTGGAATTCGTCAGACACCAAGACACAACCCATATCTGCATCCTGTGTCGCGGTGATGTCTACAAGCTGGAAGTCTTGAAACAAGGAAAAATCATTTCTCCGAACCTGCTGTTGCGCCGGTTGAGAGACATTGCCGACCGTTCCGTCCAAAGCGAGAATCCCGTCTCGGTCGGCGATCTCTCCGCGCTGAAGGTATCCGGGTATCTGGAAATGCGGAAACTGCTTTCACAACACCCGGAAAACGATGCTTCATTTGCCGAGTTGGAAAGCGCTCTATTTGTTCTGGCTCTTGACCTGGACACGGAACCGGGGCACGATGAAGCGGCCGCGCGGCAGGTATTCATCGAGAACAAGAGCAACCGCTTCTATTTCGTACCCGCTCAGATCGTCGTCCTGAAGAACAGGCAGGCCGGCATGATCCACGGTTTCAGCGCCTACCTGGATGCTTTTACGAATATTTTGTTCGCCTCTTGGATCTATACCGATGCGTGCTACCTGGATGAGACGGACATCCCTTTCTTCGATGAGGAAAGTGAAGGAGACGAGCCCGAACCATTAACTTTCAACATCCCCGCGACGCTAGACCGGGAAACTTTTGCCCTCGGTGAGCAGTGGAATCCGGAGCAGTCGATTTACGATATCGACGGGGTGGGCACCAATTTCTTCAAATCCCGCCGCATGTCCGCGGATTCCGCGGTCCACGTCGCCGTCATTTGGGCAACCTACCGGATCTACAAGCGATTCCCGAAAGCCTTCGAGATGCTTGATATGAAGGCGGTCCGGGGCGGGACCGTATTGCTGCCGTTGGTATTGACCCGTGAAATCGAGAAGTTCATCCACCATTTGGAGGCAGCAGACGGGACCATGTCGCAAGCGCGCTCGGAAGCGCTCCTCAGGGAGGCTGTCACCTCACACAAGGCCGTTATCCGGGCGACAAAGGCCGGCGGCGATCCCATGGCGATCCTGATGTGGTCCGTGGTGTTTCAACCCCGCTTTTCGGGGTTGCTTCGTCTACCTATCTTTGCCTTCATGATCTTTGCGCGGCTCAACGGGTTCTCAAAACCCGATGTCATGACGGCCAACCTGTCCAATATCAAAGTAAGACCGGGCGTCAAGTTTACCGGCAGACCGGGCACCACGCTCACCCGAATCAATTTGTTTGCGGCGCACTTTCTTGTTCTGGAAGACACTATCCGGTTCATTTTCATCCCTGCCGCTTCTGAAACGGGAACGGTCAAAGAAATCCATCGCGAGATCGGGCGTTGCCTGGAGAAGATCCAAGAAATCCTGGGATGAGCCATGCCGGGACGCTTGCACACGGCAAGCCGGTAGGGGACGGAAACATTATTGAAGGTATGCTTTCAACCGCGCGGCAAGGGTTTGGACATGCGGGGCGGTCAGCATGGTTCGGTGCGTGCCGGGTACCTTGACAATCTCGAGACCTTGTTCGGCGAGGTCCTTCCAGAACAGCTCCAGATCGATCGAGGCGCCGCTTCGGCGTTCCGTCGCCTGGAACAGTACGATCTTGCCGTCATAAGGTTGGGGTGTGTAGCCGTGCGCCGCTTCGATATTGCGCTTGTGAACTTCCGCGAGGCGTCGGGCTCGGCCCGGTTCCATCCCCGGCAGACGGCCTTCTGCCCGTAGCTTGTGATCGATCACCCGAGTCAGTTGTTCTTCCGGACAGAGGTTCTCAATAGATGCCGATGATAGGGAAATCCCTTCCTCCGCGAGGAGGTCCACCAGAAATTGGACGTGCTTTTTCGGCTCGGCATGAAGGCGGGAAGGGACGACCGTATCGAACAAAGCCAGGAGCGCAACGCGATGACCCTGAGCGTGACCCTGTCTAGCCATTTCAAAGGCGATCAGGCCGCCTATGGACCACCCGGCAAATAAGTACGGACCTTCTGGGAAACGAGCTTCCACCGCGCTTAGATAAGCGGCCGCCATTTCCTCCACGCGCTCGTACGGAGCCTGATCGGCCTCCAGGCCGAAGGCTTGGATTCCGTAGAGGGGTTGCGTCATTCCCAACTGCCGCGACAATTCACGGTAGCACCAGACATCGCCCTCGACGGGATGCACACAGAACAACGGCGGCTTGTTTCCTTCGGTTTGGATCGCAACCAGGGGGGACCGGGAGGGCGGCACTGTTCGCCGACGAAGGGCCGCGGCCAGTTGCTCGATGGTCGCGTTTTCGAAAAGCGTGGCGAGCGAGAATCGCCGGTCGAATTGTTGCTCGATCAGGCTCATCAACCGAATTGCCGACAGGGACTGCCCACCTAATTCGAAGAAATTGTCGTCGATGCCGATGGGGTTGACCTCCAGCACGTCTTCCCAAATGGTTTGCAACCGGCGCTCCAGATCGTCTCGCGGGGCTTGAAACGCACCATGGGTCGATGAAAGTTCCCAGGCTTGCAGCCCCTTCCGATCGACCTTGTCGCCGGCCGAGAGGGGCATGGCTTCCAGGGCGGTGAACGTGGTCGGCGCCATGTATTCGGGCAGGCGGGTGAGGAGCCACGACCGCAACGCGTTTGACAACGTGTGGGAGTCCGAGCCTTCGGCGGGCGGATCGGCCGGGGTCACAAAGGCGGCCAGATGGGGATTGACACCCTCTTCCCGGAGCACCACCACGGCTTGATTGACCGCCTGGTGCCGGGTCAGGGTGAGTTCGATTTCGGAAAGCTCGATGCGATATCCCCTGAGCTTGACCTGGTGGTCGATGCGGCCCAGGAACTCGAGATTGCCGTCGGGGCGCAGGCGGGCCAGGTCCCCGGTGGTGTAAATCCGTTGTGTTTTGCCGAAGAGCGTAACCTCGGGGAACTTCTCCGCGGTCAAATCGGGCCGCCCGAGATAACCCGCGGCCAGGCAGATGCCGGCGATGCAGAGCTCACCGGGTACGCCCGGCGGAGTCGGCCGGCGCTGCGCATCCAGCAGGTAGATCTGAGCGCCGGCGATGGGTTTGCCGATCGGCGGCGTCTTGCCGTCGTTTTGACATTCCGCGATGGTCACGCCGATAGTCGCTTCCGTCGGGCCGTAAATGTTGAAGAACCTTCGTCCCTCCGACCATTTCGCGACGAGTTCCGGAGGACAGACCTCGCCCCCCGTGATGATCACCCTTAGATCCGGTAATTTCTCAGCGGGTAATGCCGTGAGGATGGAGCCGGGGATCTGGGCATGGGTTATCTTGTAATCTCGCAACAGCGACGAAAGACCCTCTTCCGGGACGAGCATCTCTTGAGGAACCACATGAAGAACAGCTCCTCGGCACAAGGTCATGCCGATATTTCCGATCGCAACATCGAAGCTGATCGAGACATAATGCAGCACCCGATCCTCCGGCTGTATCGCGAAGCTCTGAATCTGCGCCCGAACCAGGTTGGTCAGCCCGCGGTACGCGACCATGACCCCCTTGGGCCGGCCTGTCGAACCGGAGGTATAAATCACATAAGCCGGGCTGTCAGGGTTCACTTGAGTCGAGAGGTTTTCGCCGGAGCACCGTGCTATCGGTTCCCATTGATCCAGGCAAACCAAAGTAGGGCTCAGCGGCGACAGCCGTTCCCGTAAATGACTCTGAGTCAACAAGACGTCGACCCCGGCCTCGTCCAACATGAGAGACATGCGGGAAAGGGGAAGATCGGGGTCCAACGGTACATAGGCGCCTCCTGCCTTCATGATGCCCCACGGGCCGATGACCACGTCCAAGGAGCGGTCGACACAAATGCCGACCCGGTCTTCAGCACGCACCCTCAACTCTGCCAAATGGCGGGCCAACCGGTTCGTCCGGATATTCAGCTCACCATAGGTAATCCGTTCTCCTCGAAAAACCATGGCCGTACGGTCGGGACTCTCGCCCGCCTGCTGCCGGAACAAATCCAGGATCGTCGACGATGAGCGCTCGTGCTCATCGGTGTTTCGATGCAAGGCGAGGAGTCGACGCCGGTCGGCTTCGGTGAGTAGCGGGAGGGCGGAAACGGGCATATCGAAACGATCGAGTACCTGCTCCAGAATAAGCGCAAATCGAGCTTGGATTTGCTCGATTTCAAAAGGATCGAAAAAAGCGAGATTAAAAACCCAGTCGAGGGCCACATCTCCATCATCATGGTGTTCATGGACACAGATCATCAAGGGTGTTTGCTCGTGGCCGTGAAACAGGGTTTTGGTATGCGACGTTGCCGAATCGAAAAGCGCATCGAAATCGAATTTCTCATAGGACAGGATGATGTCGAATAGTTGCTTCCGACCGGCTTGATGTATGCCGACTTCCTGATTCAATTTGCTGATGGGGAAGCGTTGATGCCGGTAGTTCTTTTTCAACATCGATCCGATGTCTCGAACCAGATCTATAAAGCTCAGATCGGCGCCGAACCTCAACCTGGCCGCGTTTGTCCCGACGAACAATCCACAAGTTTTCTTGAGTTGGGGACCGGAACGATTGAGCGCCGGCAAGCCGACCACAAACTCTTCAATTTGAGCGGTGCGGGTGAAGTAAACATATAAAGCGCCCAAAAGGACATGAAAGACACTGGCTTTGTAATTCGCGGCCAACGTCTTCAGGCGGTCGAAACGCGAGCGCTCCAGACACAGCGTTAGATGATTGCTGGGTGTGGTCTTCGGGAGTAGCCGGTACCCGTCACGCGGCGTAAATAATGGGTCCGGTAAGCTTGTGTATTGATTCTTCCAATAGCACCGGCTTGCCTCATACCGCTTCGATTTTCGATAAGCAAGATCGTCTTGCACAAAGGCAGCATAAGACGGTGCTTCGAGAGACGGTTTCCGGCCGTTGATCAATTGCGTATAGGTTTCCGCAACCGAGCGAACCAGCAATGACGCGCTCCAACCATCCACAATCAAATGGTGGTATTTGTAATACCACAGGTAACATCTCGCATTGACCTTCAACATGGCGTACTCGAATAGAGGGGCCTTAAATAAACTGAAGGGGCGGACAAATTGTTGCTTCATCCAAATCAAGGCCGCGGCATACGGATCTCTCACCGAGGAAAAATCATGTAAGGGAACGGTGACGGCCATGTCCTTGAGAAATATCTGCTTCGGCAGGCCCTCCGTACCCGGCAAGAACAACGTACGCAATGAATCATGGCGCCGGACCACTATCTCGATAGCGGACTTAAACAAGGCGGGATCAACGGCGCCGTTGATTTGCGTGTAGCAACCTATGTTGTAGAGCGGCAGAGTCGGGTGCAACATCTGGTGGACCCAGACGTCCCTTTGGGGAGAGGTAAGCGGATAGACCGCTCGTTCCTGTCCCACGGCTGCCGGCTCCTTTGCCGGGGATCGAATACTCAAGGCGTGGGACTCAGCTCATGGGTCGGCAGCGTATTGCGGAAAAATGTCAACAACGGCTGCACATGGACGTCCTCGATCCAAGAGGATTCCAGGTCTTCGATGATGTGATGCTCCTCGACGAGTTTGTCGCCGGAAAAGTATCGAATCACCGGGTGTAGAAAATTGCTTTGGTCGGCATGCGCCGCATCGTTGCGGTCGATCCGGGTGACATTGAAGGGGTCGTTGGTCTCGTGGTGCGGCCCGTATTCCAGGGTGACCAGGTAATAATGCCCGGATCGGCCGAGCGGGCCGTCGTGAACATAATCGACCGGTATTTCCTCGTAATAGGCCGCCTGATCGCCGTCCACGGACACCACATCCGCCAGAAAACCGAACAGCTGCCATAAGGCCGAGGTCCGGTTGACCCGTTGGATCACGGCATCCGTGAGCGCTTGAGCATCGTTGTCCAGAACGCGTTTCGGCCAGGGCTTTTGGTGGTTTCTTTGCTCGAGAATGCGGTACAACGCCCGGCAGTTGTAGCGGAATCCATGAATAAAGGCGCTGGTCGATTTCTTGTAATCCCGCATTTGCGTCAAGGAGCCGGAAAAGTACAGGCCTTCGATATTGACGCTTTCCCACGCGCTGGTTTGGGCGGGCAGGCGGTTGCCGACGGCCGTCGCGGGACGGCAGGTTTCGTCGAATATCGATTGGTCGAGCTGGAACCCGGTACAGGTAATGACTCGGTCATACAGGAGCGTTTCCTTTTCGCCGTGGGCGTGCAGATAGCTGACCGAGACACGAAATTGGTTCCCTTCCCGTTCGATCCTATCGATTTCTGCGTCGAAAACGGCATTTTGGGACTTCAACTGGTAGGTATCGAGGATGTTGTTGTTTACGGCTCGCAAGTGACCGACAAAATGGCTTTGCCAGGCCATTTTCAACGGTTCGGGGCTGCAGAGATGGATGACAGCGGCCGTGCTCAAAAGATTATCGGCTATTTCGAAGGCAGAGTTTCCTTTTCCGATGATGAGCACGCGTTGGTTGCAAAAATCCTCCGGGTCGGTAGAAACCGATTCATAGCTCTCCGCGAACTCGATACCGGGAATGGGCGGGATGTAGGGTTTACTGAGGCCGGTGGCTACCACCAGGTTTCGACAGCTATAGCGCGTACCGTTTTGGTCAACGACCTCAAAGACTTCGTCCTTGCTGATTTTGACGACCCTGCTGTTGTACTCGATGTTCAGCCCGAAGTGGTCGGCAAAGTCGCCCAAATACTTCACCAAGGTATCGGCTTTCGGGAAATAGGACTTGGAATAGTGCTTCATCAGCAGTTCCTCACTATCGGATAGGAGCGAGTTCCAATCCCACCGCAGGTTGATTTCCGGATCTTCATAGCCGGTATATCGTTTGTTGATCGAAATGAGCCCACGTTGCCGGGGGAAGTGCTTGAAAAAGGAACCCGGTGAGGTTCCGCCTTCCAGGACCAGGTAATCATGCCCGGCCTTTTCCAGGAAATAGGCAAGCTGAAGCCCTGCCGGGCCCGCACCGATAATGAGGTACCGATACATTTGTTTGACTTTCATTACTAACCTCTGGACGCAGTTTGCCCCTTCAACAAAGTCCAAGCCTCTGTCAGTATCTGAGGACGCTATGTAGAATAGGGGCATTAACGCTATTATGCGTAAATATCAAAAGGTCAGCCTTTTTATTGTACCCTGAAACTGTATATAGAATGTGAGGATTTTTATCTTATTCTCAAAATGTGGCAAAACGAGTCGTAGATCCCGATCTATCAAAAAGTTAACTGATCTTTTTATGTACCTGGTGACAAAAAAATGCCGCTTCATCCCCAGTGGTCCCACTCGTAACCATGGAGTCCACTGTTTTTCCGAAGGATGCATGAGAGATCGCCGAGGCCCCGTCACCGAAAGATGATCGGGTTATCGAAACTTGAACCATCAAAACCCCACTGCAATCCCGTGGGCTGCCGATGAAACACCGACTTTGAATTTCCCCCTGAACATTGCCAAAGTTGGACGCCCAAGGCGAAACCGTGTACTCTTTTTCCAAGGGGACCGTCAGCGCCCCATACTGCTTTCAAAAGTGAGGAAAAGATATGAATGCTAAATTGAGACTGAGTGTCCTTGAAGTGAAAAGCTTCCGCACCCTTGACCGCCGATCGGCGCAGAACCTGAAAGCCGGCAGCTACTTGACCCAATTCCCGCAAGCCTGCCCCGACGACTGGACCATCGACGGTACAGGCGACGACCCCCAGCCCACCTCTTACGACACCTGCGCTTGATATGATCCCCAGGCATCAGGGGCCCGGCTTCCGGGTCCCTTGCTTCCGGGTCTCTCGTCCGATAATCGCCACAATTGCCGGTGATGTTTGTTATAATTATTGAGAACAATAATCTTACCGAACTGTTTCGGCGATCGGGCACAAGGAGGATGCCATGTTTCGAGAATGGATTGCCTTATTCAAGGACAAAAGCCTGATGGAAGCCGTTTGTGCCGATTACGAGGAATTGTTGAAAAGCGCCCGGTCCGCCTTCGCGGAGACGGCAAACGCCTTGTTGGACCGGCAACTCGATGCTGATTTCCACGAAAAAATCGAGGCCCGCCGTAAGCAACTTTTCGAACGGGAATCAAGCATCCACCGCCGCATCACCGAACATTTGTGCTTCAACCCCGACAACCAGGTGGGTACCGGTCTTACTATCTTGGGCAGTACTCACGATGCCCGCCGGTTGGCCGCCTTGTGTTGCGACCTGGAGGACCTTGCGGGTATGAATGCCGAGGTTCCCTTTGTTGACGAGGCAAAAGTACGCGCCGTCCTGAAGCGTTTGGCGACGGGCCTGGACCGCTTGATCGCCGCGGTAAAGGACGAAAGCGCGTTAGCCGGCTTAAGTGAGGAACTCGCCGATATCAAGCGCACGTGCCGCGGGGAAGTCCAAAACATGGCCGCATCCAACTATGAAAATTCGCGTTCGGCCGTGGTTACCGCGCTCACTTTTCGCTTTTGCCATCGCCTGGCCGCCTATGCACGCGCCATCGCCGATGCCCCGCGGGTGTTGTAGCCGCTGAACGCCGTGGCGGGAGGAGGAGCCGAACTCAATGATTGCGCTCCCGGCGAACGGGCTCGGCGACGAGCCCCTCCCTGACGAAGGTGAGCCGGTTCAATGTACCGTCCTGCTCCAGCCATGCCTTGACAGGTGTGCCCAGGTTCAGGTCCAGCACGCGGACGGCGCCCGGCGGGCTGTTCGGTGCGGCCGGCGGCAGGTGGGCAGAGATCGCCAATAGGGTCGCGGTAGCCGGCAGGTAAGCACGGAGGGGTACCCTGGACGAGGTCTCGGGCAGGACTCCCGCCAACAGGGCGTAGAAACCCGGTTGCAGAACCTCTAAGGGCAGTGCACCGGCCGCGGCCGGTATGCTCCGATCCAAGCGCTTCCCGGCCAGATTACCGGACACCTTCAGGCCTTTTTTGCTGAAAAGTCCCTTCAGGTCGAAAGGCCGACCGGCGCGGGTTCCTTCTGCCGTGAAGGATACGGCCCGGAAACCCTCGTCGAGCACCCAATGGCCGGTATAGCTGTTACCCGCGCCCAGTGCCACCTCGCTGTCGACCAACCGGCGTCCACCCTCGCCGCGGCTGATGGTGAACACCGCGGTGCCGACTTCGCGACCCCTGAGGAAAAAGCGATAATGCCGGCGTGAACCGAAAGGCCAGGGGGGTTTACCCCGGCGGATCAGCGCCGGCTCCTCGCCCATGCGCAGGTTGCCCGCACGATAATCGAGAACCTCGATCGATTCAGCGATGAAGGTGGCCTCCCGCGCCAGCCGAAGATGGCCCGAATCCACGTAATCGACCTCGCCCGCGGTCGTGTCCAGGGTGATCCAACCCGCGTCCCTGCCCATATAGACCTCGTTCCAACCATGATGGACGAAGCTGCCGCCCATGTTCGGGGTCAGCATATACCCGCCTACCATCCGCGCGGGGATACCGACCGCACGGCACATCGCCGCAAACAGAAACGAATGGGCGGCGCACCCGCCCTTCCGGATCTCCAGGGTTCGCGCCGCGGACCCGTCCGGCAGGCCGTAGCCGATGTTCTCGGCGACCCAACGCGAGATGCGGACGGCCGCGTCCCAACTGTCGGTCGCTCCCGCCGTCAACGCTTTGGCCCGGGCGACAATCGCCGGATCATCGGCCTCGACCATGAAACCGGGTCTCAGGAAGCGCGCCGGTGTCTCATCCGCATCGAAATCGGGTGGAAAAGGCGGCGCCGCGGCCCCCTTATAACGGCGATGCGCGATCTCGAAGACACCTTCGATCACTCCGTCGCGTATCGTGCCTTCGAAACGCTGGCCGGGCACGTTCAGGTTTTCCACCGACAAACGCGGGTCCTGGCTTCGAATTCGAGCTTTGACCCGCATGAAATCCAAGCGTTCGTAATCGGCGACGGCGACATTGGTCGGGACAATAACCGTGTCGTCCATATCCAAACGCTCGATGCGTTCGGCAATGCGGGCATCGGCAGGGACCCTGGTCGTAAAGCGGGGTAGCTCGGCCTTGATGATGCGTCCTTCCTCCGGCGCCAACCACAGCCGTGTATAGAATCGATTGATCGGATCATAGGTGCCCACCAGGACACAGCGCCGCGGCACCCCGTCGAGGTCGAGGGTCTCCTCGCCGAGCCGTGCGTAGGTCCGCCTGACGATCCTCCCGGTGGTAGAATCCACGATGCGAATGGTCTGCTCCGCCCTTGCGCCGTCGTCTGCAAAGGCAGCAATAAGCACCCGCTCGAAACGAGGCGAGCCGTCCAGGTAGATATCTTCTTCCAAGTCATGGGTCACCGGCTGTCGCGAATCACGGGTGATGTGGATCTTGCTCCCGTCGATGCGAACTTCCAAATGCCTGGTGAAGTTGCCGTTGTTGTAATCGAGACGGTACCGATGTGGGCGGCCGGTATCGGTCGCCAAGGTCAGGCGCTCGTCAATGCGGACATCGATGTCCCGGCCCATGAGCCGAACGAATAAACGGGTTTCGCGGTCGATCCGCTCGGGAAAGGCGGCCTCTTCATTCCCTCCGTAGGTGGTCTCGATGGTATAACCCATCAGGCGACCATGACGTTCCAGGGCAAACCAGCGTGTCTCGGTGGGGCCGCTGTACTTTCCGAAACAAAGAGCCGACGGAAAAGCGAACAGAGCAGAACCGAGCAGCAGGCCCGTGACGGTGAAAAGCATGCCTCGCTTCATGGGAACCCCCTTGAATGCGGCACCTGCATTTCCCGGGGTGATCGTTAGCATCTTGAATGGGGTAAAGGCTCGCTGTTGCAACCTACCTCTACTCTATTAAACGGAAAAACCGCCGCCCATCGGCTCACTGAAGGGCGCGCGCACCCACCTGGAAGGCGACGAGGCTGGCGACAGATAGCGAACTCCGCGTCCCGATAATGGGACGAGCCTGAATGCAGGCATTCCATATTTGGGATGAGCCTCGGGCCGCTTCGTTTGCCGCTTTTTGCCGGACCGGCGCTTTATCCTTTGCCGTCCAACGGGTGACGGCGCCGGCACCGCTGTTGCTTTAAACTGATGCAGAGTCCGACTGCCGGGCTACGCTGCTTTTGTTGAGGTAACGCTTCATGTTGACCGTTTCCAATTGTTCCAAGACCTATCCCAACGGCGTCCGCGCGCTTCAAAATGTGGATCTGACCATCGGCAAGGGCATGTTCGGCCTGCTGGGTCCCAACGGGGCCGGCAAGTCCAGCCTGATGCGGACCATCGCCACCCTCCAGGAACCCGATCAGGGCACCATTACCTTCAACGGTATCGACGTCCTGCAAAACCCCGGCGAGTTACGCAACCGTCTGGGTTACCTTCCCCAGGAGTTCGGCGTCTACCCGCGAATCTCCGCCTTGGATTTGCTGGATCACCTGGCCGTGCTCAAGGGCGTCTTGGACAAAAAGGAACGCCGCGACATGGTGCACGGCCTGTTGCAGCAGGTCAATCTCTACAATGTGCGTAAGAAAGCGGTCCGCACCTTTTCCGGCGGTATGAAGCAGCGCTTCGGCATCGCTCAGGCGCTTTTGGGCGAGCCTCAATTGATCATTGTGGATGAGCCCACCGCCGGTCTGGATCCCGAGGAACGTAAGCGCTTCCTCAATCTGCTCAGCGAGATCGGTCGGAACGTGGTCGTCCTGCTCTCCACCCATATCGTGGAAGATGTGCGCGACCTGTGCTCCCGCATGGCCATCCTGGACGAGGGCAAAGTGGTTCTGGAAGGCTCCCCCGCCCACCTGGTCGACAGCATGATCGGCCGCGTCTGGCGCAAGCAGGTCGAGCGCGGACAGCAGGACGCGCTCAAGGACCGCCACCGGGTCATATCCACCCATCTCCTGGCCGGGGAGACGCGCGTCCACGTGCTGGCCGACACCTGTCCCGAACCCGGTTTCGAGCCCATCAGCCCGACGCTGGAAGATGTCTACTTCGCCACCCTCAACCGGGCCGCTTAATCGGGAGTCACCATGTTCCAAAAACTCTTCGCCTTTGAGTGGCGATTCCATACGCGACAGATTTCCTTTTACGCCGCCGTCCTGATCTTCTTCGGCCTGGGCCTGATGGTAGGCTCCCAGGATCGCGGCAGCGCCAATATTTTCCTGAACGCACCCTACAACATCGGCTACACGCTGGGCACCATGTCCCTGGGCTGTATCTTCGTGGTGACCCTGTTCACCGTGGCGGCCATGATGCGCGATCACGAACACGCCATGGATCAGATCATCCACGCCACCCCGGTAGGCAAGCTTCCCTTCCTGGCCGCTCGATTCACCGGCTCCCTGGCCGCCGCCTTTATCGCCTATGCCGTGATCGCGCCCGGGATGTTCCTGTCCGGCTTTTTGCCCTTTGTCGACGCGGATCGGTTGGGTCCCGTCGATATGGGCGCCTATGCCTGGAACCTGCTGGTCCTGGTGCTGCCCAATGTTTTCTTCTGCGCGACCCTGCTGTTCGCCGTTGCCGCGCTTACCCGCCGGGCCCTGGCCGCTTACGTGGCCGGCATTGCCTTGTACTTCCTGTATTTCGCCGCCTCGGCGCTGATGAACTCGCCCATCATGGCCGCAAGCGTGCCCGCTTCACCCGAGGGTCAGGCTGTCGCAGCCGTTCTCGACCCCTTCGGTTTGAATGCCTTCTTCGAACAAACACGCTACTGGACCGCTCACGAGCGCAACACCATGTGGGTTGCCCTGGAAGGGAACTTCCTCCTGAACCGTCTCTTGTGGACCGGCGTCTCGGCGCTCCTGCTGGGCCTGGTCTATCGCGCTTATACCTTCCGCATCCGGTCCCGCGCATCCAAACAGAAAGCCGTGACCGTTGAAGCGGCGCCGGTTTTCACCATACCCAAGACCATATCCCGAGCCGGCGGAGGCGGCCGATTGCGAGCCTTTCGCGCCATGCTTTCCCTGCAAATGAAAGGCCTTACCGGCAGCCTGCTGTTCTGGGGGGCGCAGTTAATGTGGACGGTTGTCCTGTTCATTGAATTGTGGAGCAAGGTGCAAAACGGCAATGCCGGATCGCCTACCCTGCCCACCACCGGCATCCTGTTGCAGGACATGCAGGAGGTGTTCGGCCTGTTCGGTTACCTGGTGTTGATTTACTTCGGTTCCGAACTGATCTGGCGGGAACGCGGAGCCGGAATCGAGGAATTGATGGATACCGCACCGGTGGGCAACCGGGTCTTTTACGCGACAAAATTAACCGCCCTGGTGAGCCTGGTCGCCGTGACCCTGGGGATGGGTTTCGTAAGCGTGGTTCTGGTGCAGGTCGTCGCCGGCTGGTCCGATTTCCGCTGGGATCTCTATCCGGCGTTCGCCTGGTTCCACGGGATGCCCCTGGTGCTGACAGCCGTCCTGGTGCTGTTGGTGCAATCCCTGTTTCGTAATAAATATACCGCCCTGTTAGCATCGGTGGCGGCCGTGCTGGTTCTGCACCGGGGATGGTTTACCGGGTTGGAGCACAACCTGCTGCTGTATGCCGGAATCCCCTCCGTGTTTTATTCCGAGATGAATGGTTTCGGCGCCTACGCGACGCCCTTCAACTGGTTCACCGCCTACTGGTCCGTCTTCGCCCTATTGTTGGCGCTGATCACGCTTGGCCTTTGGCGGCGGGGGACAGAAGCAGCCTTGAAGAGACGCTTCGCCGGACTGGGCCGCCGCTTGGGAATGCCGGGCAAACTAGCCGCCGCCGGCTGCGGTGCGGTCTTCCTGCTGCTCGGCGGCTTTATCTACTCCAATACCAATATATTCAATACCTACCGAACCCGCGACCAAAATCTGGACCGCCGCGCCGAGTACGAGAAGCGCTACAAATCCTTCGCCGGCAAACCCTCGCCCGTGGTGGTAGATGCCTCCCTGAAGGTGGACCTGTTTCCGGTGCAACGCCGCGCCGTGGTTTCCGCCGACTACCTACTGGAAAATAGAAGCGGTCGACCCATAGAAGAAGTGCTGCTGCGCCTGCGGCACACGGTGCAAGTACAAGGTCTGCACCTGGAAGGCTCCGAACTTCTCAGGGTCGACGCGGAGCACGGTACCTACCACTATCGCCTGGATCGGCCTTTACAACCTGGGAGCAGGCTGCAAGCACAGGTGGACCTGGCCGTGACCAATCCGGGCTTTACCAACGGCGGACCGGACAACGCTGTTGCGGCCAACGGCAGCTTCCTCATGTTCACCCGCGTTGTACCGGCCCTCGGTTACCGCGAGGCCTTGGAGTTGAGAGACAACCGGGAACGGCGCAAGCGCGGCCTGCCGCCGCGAGAGCGTAAAACGCTTTACGATTGGGATGCTGAGCACGAAAAAACGCAGCAGGGTCGCCTCGGTTTTCAGGTCATCCTCAGTACGTCCGAGGATCAAATCGCCCTGGCTCCGGGGAACCTGGAGCGGCAATGGCAGGAAAACGGCCGCCGATATTACCATTACAAGGCGCCCGAACCCATCTCCGCCCACATCGGCATGATGTCCGCCGATTACCGGATTACCACGGTCGATCATCACGGCATCGCCGTTCAGGTCTATCACCATCCAAGCCACCACATGAATGTGGACGCCATGATCGAAGCGGCGCGCCGATCCCTGGACCTGTTCAGTGAACGCTTCGGCCCCTACCCCTTCCCGCATCTGAGGATCTTCGAGATTCCCGGCCATTGGCAGTTCTTCTCGGGCGTGGGTTTTGCCAACACCGTGGGTCTGTTGGAGACCCGAGGCTTCCTGGCCGATCGACGCAAGTCGCCGACCATGGACCAGCTTACCCGTCGGATAGCCCACGAGACCGCGCATCAGTGGTGGGGTCATTGGATCGACGCGGCCGATGCGCCGGGGGCCGCCATGTTGATCGAGGCGCTTACCAAGTACTCCGAAATGCTGGTTCTGGAAGACATCTACGGCAAGGCGGCCATGCGCCCCTACCTGATCCATGCCATGGACCGCTACCTGAGGGGACGCACCGGGGAGTTGCAGGAGGAAATGCCCTTGTATCAGGCCGATGCCTCCTACCTGGTCTACCACAAGGGCGTGGTGGTCATGTACGCCCTGCGCGAATTGTTGGGCGAAGACCTGATCAACCGTTGCCTGCGACGTCTGTTGGCCAAAAAGGATGTGCTGACCACCGACTTCCTGGCCGAACTCTACCGGGAGGCGCCTGCCGAGACCCATCACCTGATCGACCTGTGGTTGAAGCGGGTCGCCGTTTACGACCTGAGCGTAACCTCGGCCGGGTACCGTGAACTGCCGGAAGGCCGCTACCAGGTGGACATCGAGGTCAAGGCGCGGCTTAACGAGATCACGGGAAAGGGAGAAGAGCGGGCCCTGACTGTAAACCAGGCCGTTCCCATCGGCATCTTCAGCGCCAATCCCAATCGCTATCACGCAAGGACGCTCTACCTGGAAAACCATATCATCGCCGGCGAGACCGCCCGATTCAGCATTACCGTGGACGAAAAGCCAGGGAGCGTGGGCATCGACCCATTTGTTCGTATGATCGATCGGAATCGATTCGATAACCTGAAAACCCCGGTGCGCCTACCCTAGGCCGATGCTATGATGAAGGCCATGAATACAAGCTTGATCGACATGCGCGACATCGGCAAAACCTACGGCGGCCGGGATGTGGAAACCCGGGCACTCAATGGTATCGACCTGCGCATCGAGAAGGGCGAATTCGTCAGCTTCACGGGTCCGTCGGGCTGCGGCAAGTCTACCCTTCTTTCCCTGATCGGTTTGCTGGCAAGTTTCACCTCGGGGCGTTATCGTTTCGACGGGTTGGATACCGCCGTACTGGACCGGGATGCGCGCGCCCGCATCCGCAATCGCCGGATCGGCTTTATCTTCCAGTCCTTCAACCTACTGAGCGGCTTGACCGCTGCCGAAAACGTGGCGCTTCCGCTGCATCGACGCGGTAACCTCGGCCCGGCGGAAATCGAAGCCAGGGTGGAGACGGCGCTGGAAAAGGTGGGCATGTCGCACCGTCGCCGCTACCTGCCGTCCCAACTTTCGGGAGGACAACAGCAACGGGTTGCCGTGGCCCGCGCGCTTGCCGGTCGTCCCGCCCTGGTGCTGGCCGACGAGCCAACCGGCAACCTGGATTCCAAAAACGCGAAAAAAGTGACGGCCCTGCTGGCGTCCCTGAACGCGGAAGGCGCCGCCGTTTGCCTGGTCACCCACGACGCCGGACTGGCCGCACAAGCACCGCGCACCGTGGAATTGCTGGACGGCCGCATGGTGGCCGATCAGGTCAACCGGGGCTGAAATGCGACTGTCGGCGGATTTAACCCTTGCCCTGCGCCTGCCGCTCGGAAAGCCCTTTGCCACCGCGGCCACCGCCGGTTTGCTAGCCGGCTGCATGGGCCTGGCGCTTTTCACATTCTCCTTCCTCTACGCGCTTCTCGATGGGGAGGACGCCCGGCTTAACCGCTTCCTGGGCCCCTTTCAAGCCGCGATTGCCTCGGAATCGAACAACTGGGAAGTAATCATCTTTATCGCGGGCAACGGCTTTGCTTTGCTGATTCTCTTTTTGGCCTGTGTCAACGTGGGCAACCTCTTGTTGTCGGACGCGGGAAAACGTTCACGGGAAATGGCCGTCCAACAAGCCCTCGGCGCAACCCGCCGACAGTTGATCCAACAACTGCTTTGGGAGAGCGCCGTGGTCTGCGGTTTCAGCAGTATTCCGGGCATCCTGGCCGCCGGCTGGGCCTTGGAGCTTGTCAACGCCTCGGCGCTGCTCTACTTTGAAGAGCCGTTGCGTTTGGGTCTGCCCGCCCTAGCCGTCTTCTGTGTGCTGTTACCCGCGACCGTTGTCCTCGCCGCGTGGTTGCCGGCCTCTCGTTTGATTCAGACCGATATCGAAGAGGCCCTCAGGGAAGATGCGGCCCCCCCTGGCAACAACCGGCTGTATGGTTTGCTTGTTTCCCTACAGGTGACCATGATCGTGGTCATGGTATTCACCGCCCTGGTGTTTGCCATGGCTGTCTATCGAGGACGGGGCGCACAACCTCACGGCCTGCCGAATACCCTGGTTGCCGAATTCACCGCTGCCGATCCCCAATTCATCGGGAGCCTGTATCGACGTCTCAGTGAAAGCGATGCCATCGATGATGTCGTCCTTCGTTCCCGGATAGGCCTCGTCACATTGAAAGGGAAACAGGCTCTGGTGTTGGGTTATGCCGGGCCGCTGCACCGGTTGGGCATTCGCTTGCTGGAAGGCCGGTCATTGGGCCCGGGCGACGAAGCGGTGGTCCTGGTCAATCAAAACCTGGCATGGCAGCTTCGGGGCGATAAGTTGATTTTGGGACGATTCGTCAACCTTTATAACCGGGAGTATAGGGTTGTCGGCAGGGTCGCCGACGGCGACGCCGGCGCCGCTTTCGGCGTTTCGGAGCAAATCCCGATCGCCTACCTGCCCTTTTCTCAGGCCGCACCCTCGATCACGTCCGTTGTCATCATGCATGGGGGACAGGAGAAACAGGCTCGGGAAGTCCTTGCCCGTTTCGTTGATGGCAAAGTCCCCTACAGGGTCGAGCGCCACCGGGACCGCGCCGACTTCGGCATGGCCCTCACGCGTTTCGGCTTACAGGTGCTGACGGCTCTCGGTTGTTTTGCCCTGCTGCTGACCATGGCCGGGATCTACGGCTTGACCGCCGATGCCGTAAAGCGGCGCGACCGCGAGATCGGCCTGCTGCGCGCCCTGGGGACTCGCGACGGACAGGTGGTTTGGGACATCGTCCGGGAAGGTTTCCGCGTCATGCTTCCCGGATTGTTGATCGGCCTGTTGTCGGTCTCGGTCATTGCTTTGTCCCTTCAAAACCTGTTGCCCCGCTCGCTTTTCCTGTTCTGCGCCCTGGCCACCACCGCGATCGTCGTCGCCGTCGTCTCGGTCGCAACCTGGCTGCCGGCCAGGGGTGCGGTCATGCCGGAACCCCATGAGGCTTTACGTCACTTATAGTCGGCGCGTTAGAATAACGCCGGAGGCTCACCATGAAACCGCATATCCTGATAGCCGACGATGATCCCCAAATCCTGGTAGCACTGAGACTGCTGTCACAAGCGGAGGGCATGGAAACCACGGCGGTTTCCTCCATCGCCGCTCTCCTGGATGCCGTCAAACACGGCAGCTTCGACGCGGTGATCATGGACCTGAACTATACCAGGGACACAACCTCCGGCCGGGAGGGCCTGGCCTTGCTACCCCAACTGCGAGCGGCCCAGGAATTACTGCCCATCATCGTCATGACCGGGTACGGCACGGTGGAACTGGCGGTGGAGACCGTCAAGGCGGGCGCCGATGATTTCATTCAGAAGCCGTGGGACAATGAGCGTCTGTTGAACATGCTTTCCACCCAGATCCGCCTGTATCGCGGCGAGGTGAAACAACGCAGCCTGGCCCAAGAGAACAAGCTGCTGCGCGACCAGCTGTCGGTCTACCCGAAGACCGGGCTGATCGCCGAATCGCGGAAGATGAAAGACTTGATTGCGTCCTTGGAACAACTGAGCCGCAGTGATATGAACATCCTGCTGACCGGCGAGAACGGCACCGGCAAAAGTCTTCTGGCGGAATACATCCACCGCTGTTCGCCGCGATCGTCCGGGCCATTCCTGGCCGTGAACATGGGCGCCATCACCGAAACCCTGTTCGAGAGCGAGATGTTCGGTCATGTGCGCGGGGCCTTCACCGACGCCCGTAAGGAACGGATCGGTCGCTTTGAGCTGGCGCGGGGCGGCACGCTTTTCCTGGACGAGGTGGCCAACATCCCCATGGCGCAGCAAGCCAAGTTGTTGCGCGTGCTGGAAGAGGGCAAGTTCGAGAAGGTGGGCGGCGCAAAAACCCAAACGGCGGATGTGCGCCTGGTCTCGGCCACCAACGCCGACCTGCCACAACGCATCGAGGCGGGCGAGTTCCGCCGGGACCTGTTGTACCGCATCAAAACCGTGGAGATCGGCATTCCGCCGTTGCGGGAACGGGTGGATGATATCGAGGCACTGGCTCGCTTCTTCATTCACAAACACGCCCAAAAATACCGCATGCCCGTTCCCGGTCTGGAACCCGAGGCACTGCATCGGTTGCAAGCTTATGCATGGCCCGGTAATGTGCGCGAACTGGGTCACTTGATGGAGCGGGCCCTGTTCCTCCAAAAGCAGGGCCGCATTACGGCCGCCGACGTGGGTCTGAAAGCGGAGAATGCGGCCAAAGACCGGGTCGACGCGTTGGCCGATCCCACGCTGACCCTGGACGAGGTGGAGCGGCAATTGATCCAAAACCGCCTGAAACACTTCGACGGCCGCGCTGTAGAAACGGCCGAGTCACTGGGTCTGTCGCGAAGCGCTTTCTACCGCAGGCTCAGCAAATACAATCTGTAGGCGGAACCTCATGGAGGAAAAACGACTGAACCCATACGCGCGCCTGATACTTTTTGCCTCTGTCCCGCCCGGCTTGCTTGCCCTGATCGTCATGCTTCAAGCCGGCATGTCGCTTTACCTGACCGGCCTGGTCGCGGTGGTCCTGGCCGTGCTGATCAGTGCCTGCGCCCTGACCGCCGCCCGACGAGCAACCACCCGACAACGCACCGTCGCCAACCTGTTGGAGGCGGTCATGGAGGGCGATACCGGCATGCGCGGCAAGGACGACGAGACAGATCCGGTTTATTCGGGGATCATCAGGCGCATCAACAGCCTGACCGATGTCATGGCCCGCTACAACGTGCGTAATCGAGAGCGCGAGTTGTTGTTGAGCAAAATCTCCGACCGCATCGACGTGGCCGTGCTGGCCGTCGACGAGGACGAGCGCATTACCCTGGCCAATCCGGCGGCGGTTCGCCTGATCGGCGAAGAGGCGGGGCGGCTGGAGGGGAATTCCCTGCGAGGAGTCGGCTTGCAGTCGTTACCGGCATCGCGGGAGAAACGCGTCATGGCCCTGACCTTTCGGGGAACGCGGGGCGACTTCTACGTCTACAGCGATGAATTTATGGAACACGGCAGCCGACGCCGGCTTATCTTCATCACCGACATCCAGCGCATCCTGCGCGAAGAAGAGCGCAAGGCCTGGCAAAGCCTGCTGCGCGTCTTGAGCCACGAGATCAACAATACGCTGACGCCCATCGCCTCCATCAGCGACACCTTGACCCGCCTGCTCCAAAAACGCGAAGACGGCGGAGACCTGACGGAGGGCCTGTCGGTCATCAAGGAACGGGCCGCCGCCTTGGGCCAATTTATCGAACGCTACAAACAATTCGCCCGTCTTCCCAAGCCGGAAAAACGAATCTTTGTCTTGGAGCCGATGCTGCAACGCCTGGCCGCGCTCTTCCCTCACCGCACGGTAACTTATGAGGGGGTGCAAGACCTGACCCTGGAAGCCGATCCCGCCCAGATGGAGCAGGTCCTGGTCAATCTGTTCAAGAATGCGGACGAGGCCATGCCCGATCCCAAAGGCAAGATCGTCGTGTCCTGCCGGCAAAGCGGGGACTACCTGCAGGTGGTTATCCAGGACGAGGGAATCGGGATAGGCAACCGGGAAAACCTTTTTGTACCCTTCTACACCACCAAAGAGGGCGGCAGCGGGATCGGGCTGGCATTATGCCGCCAGATCGCATTTCAACACGGCGGTGAGTTGATCCTGAGAAACAGAAAAGAAGGAAAAGGCACGGAAGCGGCCCTCAGCCTGCCCCACGGCAAGAATGACCAACAGCAGCCTGTCGTTGAATAACTCGTCCAGTTTTCATATTCCACTTTGTCTGAACCATTTAGTTCAGAAAAGGACCGTCCCCGGGACGGCCCTCTCGGCGCTTGGGTTATCGGTTTTGCTGCCGCTCGCCGGCCCATTCGGCTTTGTCCCAAGTGGACAGGTCCATGGTTTCGTCGAACACACTGATGTACCAGGGACGTTGGTAACGCGCGGTTTCCGTGCCCCCGTCGGTTGATGTATCGCCGGGCACGGCATCCACGTCTCCGGTGTAGTAGGTACAGTCGTCGCAATTCATGATGATGACCACCATCAGGACACCGTCGATATAAATCTCGACAGGGTAATCGGTCCAGCCGCACCACAAACCGGTGTCCCATTTAGTCCACCAGTAATCGCCCTGGTACGTTTGAAACGTGATCCCCTCGATGACGATCTCGTATTCGCAGTAGTCGCCCCAGGACTCGAACCAACCGAAGAACTCGCACTTCAGTTCTTCGGTGCAAACCTCGGAACCGGGGATTTGGCAGGTGCCGTGTTCTACAACATCCACCCGGTAATGGTAGTAGTCAAAACAGTCGGGCCAACCGGCGCCCCAGGGGCGTTGGTACGACTCGACGGAGCCCGCGCAATGGCAATCCTCTACGATGGGCACCTCATCCTGAGCCAAAGCCATGCAACCGAACAACAATAAGACACAACACATCATCGATTTCATTTCTATCCTCCATATGTGAATTGAAAGGCGGGCGCTAAACGCGCTGTTGGTCGATGATTGGGATATCCCGAGTGTAACCCGAACGGGCCGAACGGCCAAGAGATGTTTCAATCTCGACTCCGGCATTCAACGGGTAAACAGGTACGGTTTAAAATCTTGAAGTATCCAGCGGGAGACTCCGTGTCAATGCGCGCAACTTTGGCGCGGGAAAAAGAGCCGACCATTTCATGTGACAATCTTGAATGAAGCTCAGCTCTGTCGGCTGACCATTTCATTGATCCAGATCGGGGCGAAGGGAGAGGTACAACCCTTGGAAACCGGATAGTCGCGATAGACTCCCAACTTCTCTCCGATGGCGAGCGCTCGCTCGCGGTGATCGGGGTGGTTGATGCCGATTTCCGCAAGGGTATTGTTCATGGTCCATTGCGATTCCGAAGGCGCGTCTCCCATTTCCGATTCGATGCGATCCAGAAGCGCCGGCAGGTCGAGACCGTCCGGGTTCTTCGCTACGCGCTCGGCGGTCAGGTTCCAGCCGGCGCGGGCGGCCATGGGGTCGTCATCGGTCATCCACCCCCCGCGAAGCGTCTCCTTGTCAGGGTGGTGCTTGACGATATAGGCGTTGAGCCAGTCCGCCACCCGGGAAAATGTAACGGACCGCACCATCCGATCAACTTCCTCGGCTGACAAGGTCTTCGGCTTGATGAGGAGTATTGCAAGCATTCGGGCGTCGATGTTGCCGGTCTCCCAGAGCGCGAGGGCCAATTCGCGGTTGATCTTGATCTTCTTGGCCAGAACTCTGATGTCGCCGAGTTTGACGCCGAACTGATTGTCGCCGGCGCCGGTTTTGGAATAATGCGCGCGCGTCTTCTCGTTGCCGAGCGCTTCAAGCTGTGAGAGTGTTTCTTCCAAGGTCATGTCGGACTCCGTTCGGAAAGTTACGGCAATCGCCGCACACGGCCCGCGCTGCACACAACACGATGATCATCCGATTCAAATGTCTGCCGGCCGCATTAACTCGATACAATGGAACGATACCCATTTTACCAATTGATCGGGTGAAGTCGAAAAGATTACATAGATTTCCGGTTCAATCCGATAGGAGCGTGCTTTCGATGTGGGTGTGTTTGCCGTATACCGCCACGCCCACGGCGCGGGTATTCCGCACGCCCCGCTCGCGCATGTTCGCGGCGTAGTCTCTTTCTTCGATTTGCTTTAAGGCTAGGGCCGCGTTCTTCTCGAGGTTCTCGAGGGACTGATCGGCGGCGCTTTTGAACTCGAAGACAAAACCAGTATCGGCGGGGTCTCGCGGAGTCATCATGATGTCAAAGCGACCGTATCCGGATTCCCGGTTGGACAGGATTTCGTATCGGCCCCGCAAATCCACTAACAAGCCGAGCATGAAGGCGTGATAAACCCGTTCGGGTTCGCTACCGCCCGTGTCGTGGAAGCTGAGGACGTTTTTAACCATGTTTTCGAGGTGAGCGGCCAGGGCGTCCATATTCTCGGCCTGAAGCGCATCGAGCAGGGGTTTAAGGCCGCCGGGGCCGGCTTGATCGTTAACCCATTCGCGAACGGTTTTCTCGAAGAAGGTGCGCACTTCCAAATTGGGAATGGCCAGGTCAGCCAGTAGACGGCCCTGTTCGATGATGAGCATTTGCGGCTTCAGATAACCACTCTGGGTCAGCAG
>JAAUYB010121556.1_pt1 | contig 23910 bp, 11 predicted proteins | sample 7278071 | NCBI WGS metagenome assembly JAAUYB01 (sample SAMN14350121, study PRJNA611818) | marine sediment metagenome | isolation source: surface marine sediment (1.8m) | place: French Polynesia: Moorea | collected 2018-08 | reverse complement strand
TTTTCCGAAGGCAGATACTTTCACAAATTGATCGTAGGCTCATGCCTTCGGTACCTGCCTCTTTCATGGTGTTGGATGTTTGTTTGTCCGGCGCGAACAAACCCCCACCTTACCGATAAGCACCTTTTATTCATGAATTCAGGTCACTGTTCCGGCTTCAGGTCTTCATACGTGGGGGCTTGTTCACGCTACTCTTCGACCCAATGCCGGCGGTTTGGATATTACGGGTTTCCACAGGTTCGGCACTCTTACTTTGTTCGACAGCTTCTTCGGTGTTGACATTTTCCCATACCGCGGACTATATTTTCTAAGTTCAATGTGTTTGCCATTCAATTCGGCACCGTTTGCGTTTATCATCATGTGAGCAGACCACACTCAGCATCGGTATTTCTCTACTCAATGTCATAATTGAAGGTCTTCTGATGATATTATCGACTCCGCCGGCCAAATGTGTCCCGGCCCCATCGACCGGGAGTTTTGGGGTGTTCCGCCTTGTTGATTTTTTTGCAGGCGCGTGTTTAACCCTGTTGTATTTGCCGATCTGGACGTTGCATTTTCTCATTGCCCGGTTATCGGGTAGGGCCTGGCTGACCTTCGATGAGTATTTGGGCCGCGGCGGGCAAACTCTCAAGTTGTTCCGCGCACGCGCCCTGGGCCTGCCCTTTTTCGATCACCCCCTGGTGGCCGAATCTCCCCGACTGTGGGCCGTTCTGCGCGGCAAGCTCAGCCTCGTCGGACCGGCCCCTGTCAGCGAAGCATGGGCCGATTCAGCCGCACCGTTCCAACTGGAGCGCTTGCGCGTGCGTCCCGGCCTGGTGTCCACGTGGTATGTGCGTTCGCGCATGAATATCGCCTTCGAAGATGAGGCCGACCTGGCCTTGCAAGATGCAACCCTGAGCCCGGGCGAGCGGTTTGCCCTGCTGGCCCGCGCCGTGCCCGCGCTGCTTTTCGGTTCCCCACGACAGGCAGCGCAGGCCGACCGGGTTACCCTGTTCGGCCTGGAGATGGCCAATCGCACCCGCGATGAAGCCGTGGCGGAGGTGCTGGGACTTGCCGCAACCGGCAGAAGAAAGCGCGTGGCCTTCGTCAACCCGGCCTGTGTGAACATTGCCCTGAAAGATTCGGCTTATTTAAAGGTACTGCATCAAAGTGACCTGATCTATCCCGACGGCATCGGCATCCAACTGGCCTGTAAGTTCACCGGCCGGCGCTTGCGGGATAACCTCAACGGTACCGATCTCTACCCCGCCCTGGCCGAAAAGATGGCCGAGACGGGTCAAAGCCTGTTCCTGCTGGGCGCGCGTCCGGGCGTTGCCCAAGCCATGGCCGAACGCGCCCGCGAGCGTTGGCCCGCTCTGAATATTTGCGGCGTCCGCCACGGCTATGTACAGCCGGAAGAGGAAGCCGAGGTAGTGGATCAGATCAATGCCACCGGCGCCGATGTGCTGCTGGTGGCCATGGGGGTCCCTCAACAAGAATTATGGATCGATAGAATGCTGCCCCGCCTGGAGATAGGCGTTGTGATGGGTGTGGGCGGCCTGTTCGATTTCTACTCGGGCCGCATGCCGCGTGCGCCCCTGTGGATGAGAGAAGTCGGCCTGGAATGGCTCTATCGCTTGATCAAAGAGCCTCGGCGCATGTGGCGCCGCTATCTGGTTGGAAATCTTGTGTTCCTGAGGCACCTGGTCCTGGGACACAAGGGGGAACTGCAATGACGAAGATCGAGAAACAACGCCTGTTGGCATTATTGGATAAAACCTACAATCGCCGAACACCCCTGGACGCTACCCGCCTGGCCGCCCGTATTCTGCTCCTACGGCTGCGGCTCATGTTCATCGCTTTCGGCAAACGCGCTCTCGACATCGCGGGTTCCAGTGTGTTGCTGATTCTACTCTCGCCCGTGTTCCTGCTGGTCGGCATCATCGTGCGCCTGGACGGCGGCCCCGCTTTCTACAGTCAGTACCGCATCGGCCGCCACGGCAGCCGCTTCCGTTTCTGGAAGTTCCGCTCCATGGTGCCGAATGCCGACAAGCTGCGCACCGAGTTGGAACAGCAGAATGAAATGCAAGGCGGCGTCATCTTCAAGATGAACCATGACCCGCGCATCACACCCGTCGGCCGCATCCTGCGCCGCACCAGCATTGACGAATTACCCCAGTTGTGGAACGTCCTCCTGGGCGATATGAGCCTGGTGGGTCCCCGCCCGCCGCTGCCCGACGAGGTCAATCAGTACACCAGTCGCGAACGCCTGCGTTTGGAAGGCAAGCAGGGCATCACCTGCACCTGGCAGGTCAGCGGTCGTAGCGAGATTCCCTTCCAGGAACAAGTCGCCATGGACATCGACTACATTGAAAACCAGTCGTTGTGGAAGGACATCAAACTACTGTTCCGCACCCTGCCCGCCGTTATCTCAGGGCGTGGAGCCGCCTGATGCCCCTGGCCATTCCGGATCGGCAACTTGCTTGCCTTATTCTCTATGAAAAACCCAAGGGAGAAGCCGCCGCCCTCATCGGCAAGGAACCCTTGCCCCTGCTGTGCGTGGGCAACCGCTACCTGGTGGAGCACCAACTGGAGTGGCTCAGCGATCAGGGTTTCAAAGATATCGCCCTGGGCCTGATCGATCGTTCCCACGCTACCCAGGATCTGGTGGGTAACGGCGAACGCTGGCTGACCCGCGTGCGTCATGTCATGGACCCCCACCATCTGTCCTTTCGCGAACGGTTGCGCAAGGGTCTTCACGGCCGCGGCAACGGCACTCTGGTGGTGGAAGGCAGCGCGGTCTTCCGCTTCAATTTCCCCGCCGAGTTGAAGCAAACCACCTGTTTTGTCACTGCCGGCGGCGAACTGCTGCCGGTGCTTTTCATCGCGGGCGAGGACCTGCAATCCATCCTGGGCGAAAACGGCCCGGACGACCTGCCCGACCTGTGCGCCCGCGTCCAACACAGGCCCGGCGTCGCGGTGGAAACCGTGGACGCCTTCTACCACCACATCACCCACATCGACGCCTATCGGGAGATGAATCGCGGCATTTTAGAACACCCCGGACAATTCATCTTTCCCGGCTCGCTGATGGAAGACGGCATTCGACGCGGTCGGCACGTGCGCGTCTCGGCCAACGCAACCCTTGCCGCCCCGGCGCTCATCGGCGACCAGGCCTATATTTGCGGCGGCGCGGTGGTGGGTTCTCAGAGCTTTATCGGCGACCGCGCGTATATCGACAGCGGCGCGCGCGTGGTAAATTCCATTATTGCGCCCGACACCTACATCGGCCGCAACACCAGCTTCGAGGGCATGTACGTCTGCCGTAACTACATCGTGGACCTGACCGACAAGACCAGCACTTTTGTAGACGATCCCTTCATCCTGGCCGATCTTACACGTCGACGCATCTGGTTCCGCGGCATCCAACGTCTTGCCGCGATATCGATGTTGCTGCCCGCCCTGATTCCCTTTCTGCTGTTGTTACCCCTGCACCGCCTGGTGCGCGGCTCCTGGCTGTCGCGACGTAAGGTACTGCGCCAACCCGTGCAGCGCAATTTGAAGAACCAGTTCGACTATCAATGGTTCCACTGGCTGCACTTCGAATTCGGTTTCTTCCCCTTGGACATCATCCCCAGCCTATGGAATATTGCGCGGGGTGAATTGAACTTCGTGGGTAACCCCCCTCTGGCCGAACACGAAATCGAGAGCTTGGACGAAATGTGGCGCGGCGACCGCTTAAGGGGAAAGGCCGGTTGCACGGGCCCCGCACAACAGCTAGACTTGGATGGCGCAACGCCGGAAGAGATCCTGGCTTCCACCATGTACTACAACGCGACCCGATCCTTCAAGGGAGACCTGGTGCTGCTGGCCAGAGCGCTGCTGCCCGGCGTGCACCGCTATCAGAGGGGTAAACATGGCATTCACGGTACTTGAAATGCCCAAAAGACTGGATTCGGCAAGTGTCGCCAAAATGCAGGACGCGGTTCGCAAGACGTTCAGAACCGGTGCAAATCTGATTGTCTTCGACTTCGCGGGCTGCGGTTTCATCGATTCCCGCGGTTTGTCAGTGGTGGTGACCGGCTTGAAGCAGGCCCAGCAGACCGGCAAGAAGCTGCGCCTGGTGCACGTCGGCGAGGAGATCCGCCTCTTGTTGCGCGTGACCCGCTTCGACCGCATTTGCGATATCCACGAGAGCATGGAAAGTGCTGTAGACGAAACGGAGATTAACGGCTGATGAATGTTCGCAATCTATGCATGATTTTGTGTTGCCTCACCCTTCCCCTTCTCGCGGCTGCCGACGAGAAGAAGGGCGGCGAGGACAAGGTCTTTGAAACGGCGCCCGCTAAAACCCAAAAGCCCCCGCTGCCGCCGGAGACCATCGAGGAGTTGAACCGGAGCGCGCGCGGCGAGTACACCTTGGGTCCCGGCGATGTCATTGTGATCGAGGTTTGGGACCAGCCCACGCTTTCCGGTCAGCACACGGTGGGGCCGGACGGCATGATCACCCTGCCCCTGGTCGGCCCGACCCGAATCAGCGACATGACGCGCGGTAAAGCCGCGAGCCATGTCAAGAACGAGCTGGGTCAATACTACAAAGACCTGTCGGTGAACCTGCGCGTGCTGGAGTACAAGAACAACCGCGTCTTCGTGTTGGGACACGTCACCACGCCCGGTCAGGTGAATTTCGAAGGCCGCGCCACCCTGCTGGAGGTTTTGGCCCGGGCCGGTTCGGTACCGACTTCGGGCTTGCCGGCGCCCTTGACCAACTGCGCCGTGATTCGCGGCAAGGAAATGATTATCTGGGTCAACCTGGACGAACTGCTGCACAAGGGTAACCTGCGGCTGAACCTGGATCTGGCCAACAACGATATCGTGTATATTCCCTACGCGCACGAACCCATGATCTATGTGATGGGCGAGGTGGAGACGCCGGGCGCCTATCGCTTGACACCGGGCATGTCATTCCTGGACGGCCTGATGCGCGCCGGCGGCCCCACGGAAGACGCCCGCAAGAATTACATGGCCCTGATCCGCAACCGCGACGGCAAGCCGCACATCATGCGGGTGCGCAACCGGGACTTCCGCAAGGGCGACCTCAGCGGCAACGCGGCCCTTGAAGAGAACGATATCATCTATGTCAGCCGTAAATGGATCGGCGACGTGAATTATGTATTGCGCAAGCTGGACCCCTTTATCTCGCTCCTACTGGTGCGTGAAGCGGTCATTGACGACTAGGAGACGGCATGGCCGAAGGATTGAAATTCAAGCCGCTGCACCCGGTGGCCACCATCTTGAACCACCTGCGCCTGATCGGGGTGGTGACCGTTCTCGGCACCGTGATCCTGGGAACATTTATTCTGTTGAAGGTTCGCCCGGAGTTCATGTCTGAAGCCGGCGTCGAGGTGGAGCTTCGCCAGGGCCGGGTCTTGTTTTGGGACCAGGAGAAACAGTTCGGTTCGCGCACCCAGTACACGGACTTCGTGAATACCCAGGTCAACTACATCGTCAGCTTTGAAAACGTTATGGAGGCCCTGTCCCGCGTCGATCTCTCCCAGACCGCGTTCGTGCCCGGGGAAGATCCGCAAAGCACCTACTTCCGCTTCATCCCCATGATGGAGGTGAAGGCGGTACGCAATACCAACCTGATCTCCGTGGCGGTAAAGGACAGCCAACCAAAAGGCCTGGCCCTGTTCGCCAATGCGTTGGTGGACACCTATATGGACCGGGTGCGCGAACACGAAATGGCCAAGAACGACAGCCGCATCCAACACCTGGAAGCGGAACTGAAACGAAAGCGGGAAGAATTGGCCGACCGCAACGAACTCATGACGGAATACTCGCTGGAACTGGGCACGCTCAACCTGTCACGTGAGACCAACCCGCACGACGAAAGTCTGACCTACCTGCGCGACGAATTGAACCAGGCCGTGGTCAACCGCGTCAAGGCGGAAAACGCCTACAAGGGCCTGGCCGAAAAGGTGAGGAAGGAACGCGACCTGAACCTGGACCCGCTGGTGGAAGAGTTGATCCTGCAAGACCTCAGCGCCATCGAAATGCGCAACCGCGTCCTGGCCAATCGTGAAGAACTGAACCGTCAAAGCGGTAGCATGACCCGGAACCACCCCAACCGGCAACGCCTGGAAGAAGAAGTGCAGCGCTCTCAGGATTACCTGGACAACATCCAGGAGGAACTGCGCCAAAAAGCCGAGGGTATTCTGGAGGGTAAGCAACTGCTGGAGCAGGAACGGGCCCTCATCGAGAACCGCAGCGCCTACGACAACGCGGTCAAGAACGAAACCGAGATGCGCACGCTTTACGAGGCCGAAATGGCCGACCTGAAGAAGATAACGCCGATCTTTCTGACGGCGAGCCAGGTGAGTGATGAAATCGAGAATGACAAGGCGCGTATCGCTCAAATTGAATCGCGTATGGAGGAACTGGCAATCGAAGCCCGGGAGCCTTTGCGCTTCCGTATCCAATCCAGGGCGCGCGATCCCCTGTTCCCTACCCGGGACCGCCGCAAGCTGTTTCTACTGGTGGCCGTATTCTTCAGTCTGGCCCTGGGCCTGGCGGCCGCTTTTGCGTTGGACCTGTTCGAACCGTCGGTCATCGACGCCCGCCACATGGCCGAAGTCATCGGTGCGCGACCTACCGGCATCCTATTCAAAGACAATAAACGCGATTATGCCCGCTTGATGCGCGATCATCCCGAAACCTTCCACGCCGACCAGTTTCGCCGCATGATGCCGCGCATCTTCGGCGCCGAAAACAGCGAAGCAAAAATCTTTACTGTCGTCGCCCTGGCCAATGGACACGGTACCACGGCCGTGGCGCTGAACTGCGCCGCCCACCTGGAGCGCACGGGACGCGGGGCATGCTTGCTGCAACTGCCGGCTACCGATTCAGACCTGCCGCATCACCTGCAAGGCTGGAACCTGGACCGCGAGGAAGTAACCGTGGGGCTGGACAGTAATCACGAGATTCAACTGGTGCGCCAGTTCTCCAACAGGGGACTGTCCTGTTACTATCCCGAGGACGCACGCGGCAAGTTCGAACTTTCCAACCCCGAGTTGTTGCAATCGCTGCTGAAACAGCTGTCCGAACGCCGGGGCGCCTTGCTGATCGACGCGCCGCCGCTCTTCCAAAACTCGGAAGCCGAGCTGTTATGCCGCCTGGCCGATACGGTGATTCTGGTGGTCAACGGACCCAAGATTGCCGCCGGCGCGCTGAGCCGCGGCATGAACCTGCTGGAAGAACTGGGCGTCAAACAATGCGCCGTCATCGCCAACGGCCTGCCGGTATTACCCGGCGGTTACTACACCCGCGCCAAAGCCGCCTTCGAGGGTCGCGACCTGAAATACCCCCTGCTCCACGATATCACGGCTGCAACCAGACGGGCGCTCGATCCCCAGAACCGGAAGTGGTAACGTGAGCACGTCCGGCGCATCTAAAATTCATGTCCTACTGATCGCCTATCAATGTGCGCCCGACAGCGGTTCCGTCTCCATGATCGGTTGGCGCTGGGTGAGATACCTGAGCCGCATCTGTCGGGTCACCCTGGTCACTCACATCCGTCACCAGGAGGTGCTGCAAACCCAATTGCCGGAGGGCGTGCGGGCGATCTTCATAGATACCGAGGCGTTTGCCGCACCGCTTTACGGCGCCGCCCGCATCCTGTTCAAGAACTCGCAGCACGTCCTGTTCATGGTGGCCGGCTTGGATTTCCTTCTGTTCTCCCGCAAGGCGCGCCGCATGCTGCGCAAGCTGAAGCCGGATTGCCGGGTCTGCCACGTGGCCACCCCTGTATCGCCCTCCGCGCCGCATCGCCTGCACCGTATCGGGCTGCCCACCGTGCTGGGTCCGCTCAACGGCGGCATGACCACGCCGCCGGGGTTCCCGGAAATCTCCAGACGTGAAAAGGCCTGGCTCTACCCCCTGCGCGGCCTGGCCAACATGGTGCGCAACCTGTTCGGTACCTGGAAGGGCGCAGATGTCATCTTCTCGGCCGGCAGTGCGACCGACAGGGCGATCGGCGCCGGCGCCAAGATTCGGCGCATGTGCGAGAACGGCGTGGACGATATCGATACCCAACTCACTCCTTTCCCCGCTAACGGTCACCTGGAACTGATCTTCGCCGGTCGACTGATCGCGGTAAAAGGCGCCGATATGCTGCTGGAAGCCGTCGCCGGCATTCCACCCGCACGCCTGACCATCGTGGGCGACGGCCCGGAGCGCGCGCGCCTGGAGGCCATGGTGGTGCGCCTGAACATGCAGAGCCAGGTCCACTTCCTGGGTCACTTGAAGCAGGAGCAACTGCTGGAGCATTTCCGCCGCGTGCATTTGAATGTGCTGCCCTCCATCCGCGAATCGGGCGGCGCCACCATTCTGGAAGCGCTCAGTCGCGGCCGGCCTTCCCTGGCTTTGGACTACGGCGGCCCGGCGGATTATATCGTTCACGGCGAAACCGGGTTTCTGGTCCCTTGCACCAACCGAGATCAGGTGGTTCACGACATCCGCGAGTTGCTTAAGGATTTGACCCTAAACCCGCAACGGTTGGAGCAAATGGGACCCGCCTGCCTGGCCCGAGCCCATGCCTACAGTTGGGAAACCAAAATCGCCGAGGCCGAGTCCGTCTACCGGGAGTTGCTGGGTGGATAACGAGAAACTGAAAAACCTGATCACCCAAAACGCCTTCTTCTCGGTCGCCTCGCAGGTCTTCTATCTCAGTACCCGGCTGTTCATTCCGCCGCTGACGCTGACCATGGTCAGCTTGGAGGAATACGGGATCTGGGCGGCCTGCTTCGTGGTGGTGGCCTATCTGGGTATGGGCGTCTCGGGCATTGCACAGACCTATATCCGCTACGTGGGCGTCTACCACGGCAAGGGCGATATCGGCGCAATCAGCCGACTGCTCTCCACCGGGGCAACGCTCTCCAGCCTGATCGGCATTGTCGTGGTGGTGGGCATGTGGTTCCTGGTGCCGCTGCTGGTGGACGCCTTCAATGTGCCGGACAACTTGAAGGACATGGCCTTCATCCTGTTCTACGGCACGATCTGCATCTTTATGGTTGAACTCAGCTGGGGCAGTTTCGCCTATGTGCTGCACGGACTGCAACGCATCGTGGAAGAGAAATGCATCTGGATCGCGGCCTTCAGTCTGGAGGCGGTGCTCATCGTCAGCTTCCTGTTCTCGGGCATGGGCATCTACAGCCTGCTGTGGGCCTTCGTGCTGCGTTACGTCTTCTCCATCGGCGCCAATGTTTATTTCTGCTACAAACGCCTGCCGGGCCTGAAGATCCGCCTGAGTCTGGACAAGGACGTGTTGAAGACCATCGTCGGCTTCGGCGGCATCACGCAAATGATCGGTTTCATGAACATGGCCATGGGCAGTATCGCCCGCGTGTTGGCCGGTTTCTTCCTGAACATCAACGCGGTGGGCATCTTCGACCTGGGCCAGAAGTTCCCGCGCATGGCCATCCACATCCCGGCCTCGCTGAGCATGGCGGTCTTTCCGGCCACGGCGCATCTTCAAGGCAGCGCCCGCCACGAGGAGATCCGCAAACTCTACCTGCGCGGCTCGCGTTATATCAACCTGATGACCGGCGTGATCATGGGCTTCCTGACGGCCTTCTCAGTGTTGGTCATCGACGCCTGGCTGGGTGAAGGCGAGGGTTACGCGGAGGCGGCGGCGCTCATGGCCATCTACTGTCTGCCCTGGCATTGGCACACCACCACGGGCCCGGCCACGGCGGTCTTCAAGGGTTCGGGCAAACCCTTGAGGGAGGCGGTCTATCCGCTGGCCCGTTTCGCGTTCACGGCGCTGTTCGTCTCGGCTTCTTATGTTATTGCGGGCGGCTGGACCATCATGGGCATCGGCTGGGGCGTGGCGGCGGCCATCCTGTGCAGCACCTTGGTGTACATGCTCTACGCCAACATAAAACTGGAGTTGAGCCAATGGCTGTTCCTACGCAAGGTGCTGCTGCCGGGCCTCATCCCCTACGGCATCGCGGCAGCCCTGGCCTATGCGGCGGACCTGATCTACCTGACCCAAAACCGCTGGGAAAGAGTCGGTGTCATCGGCGTTGCCGGAATCATCCACACGGCGATTTGCGGCGCACTGATGTACTTCATCATCCTCGACGCCGAGGAGCGCAAATACTTCCAAAGCCAGGCCGAACGCCTCCTCAAAAAACTCCGCCGGTAATCCTGGGCGCGCACGAATCGCCCTCCGGACGGGGTGAGGCGAAAACCCCTGGGCGCGCACGCATCCTGCGTGCTTTTCCTTGGGTTGAGTATGTAATTTCGGTTTAATTTTATTGGCTCTTCCGGTTTTTGGGGGGATAACGGTGCTAGGAGTCGTTAGCCGGCCCTGTCGAAGGATAAATGGTGGAACGACCATGGTTTAGGGTTCAACCCCTAGCGCATCATACGAATGTCTTGGCCGCGTAGCTTGCGAAGCGGCCAAGGCATTTCTATGGGGTTCTAGGGGTCGGGTCCCAAAACTTTGGTGGAGCCCCCGCTTGATGTTCAACAGGGGTCATGCCCATCCCCCCAAAAACCGGAAGAACCATTTTATTATCCCAAGGTAGCAATCCGCCTCGCCCGGAGGGCGATTCTCGGCTTGCAGGCACGCAGGATGCGCGCACCCAGGGGCTACGCCTTGAACCATTCGATTGGAGTGTTTAGTTCCGGCGGCTGCTTAACAACTCTTCCAGCTTGTCCTTGCGTTCCTGGTTCTTCTGCTCTTTCAGATAGGTTCGCGGTTCGGCCGCGCGTACCTCGCAGTCGGTCAGCGGGCAGCGTTCGCAGGTTTGCCCCAACCGACGCCGGGTAATGACCGGGTCATTGTGGAATTTGATCGTCTTCTTGAGGGCGTTGTCCACGTTGAAGCCGATGGTGACGCTGCTCAGCAAGTTGGGCTCCAGCGTGCTGCGGTAGGCAATGGCGATACAGAAGAACTCGCTGGTATAGTCCAGGAAATCCGAGACCTGGGCGCCGATAATAGGCGCATCGCCGCCGCCGGCTTCCAGGTCGTAGATAATGCCCAGGCTCAGCCAACGCCGGCAGAAGTGTTCCTTCAGGCCGATGCCGTTGGGAATGTGCACGCGGGACATGTTCAGTTGTTTGTCCAGGCGTACGCGTTCGTCGCCCTCGCGTTTGACGAACTTCATGAAGTGGACGCGCCGCGCGCGGAAGAAGCGGGGAATGACCTCGCTGAAGCGGTAGAACAACATTTCAGGCGTCGTATTGTAACGATTGAGCAGGGACAACACGGCCGTACCGTCCCAGTGGGGCATCTTGAAGAGGGTTTCCAGATCGAGCTTCAAGCGAAGGGTGGGAACCAGCAAGGCAGAGGCAAAATAAGAGGCGCGAAAATCATTGTAGACCTCGTCAAAGGTCCCCACTTCCAATGTAGGCGAAGTCGTCCCCCGCTTTGTCGCGCCCAGCAGTTTGTAACCCAACTCCCTGGCCGCGGCGAATGCCTTCTGCGGCTCGGATAATCGGGGGTTCAGCATCATCAGGGGCCCGGAGCCGACGGCCGTGCGCAGGTTGGCAAGTTCCGGCGTGTTTTTCAAACCGTGCTCGTCGAAAGCGTAGCCGTAGCGCTCCTGCAAGATGCTGCACAGGAGTTGAAAACTGGGATTCACATCGTCGGACCACCTCATCTGACGACGGAAACCGGCCACCGCCTTCTCTACGTCCTCGAAGTAGTTATTGTTCATTACCTGATAGCAACGCAGCGCAGTATAGAAGAAATGTTCCACGCGCATGTCGTAGTTGCGCCCCAACTCGGCCAACATTCTGGCCAGGACGGACATTTTGGTGGGATGTTCGGCCATCAGATGGAAGAGCTCGCGAGCCGAGGTGCCGAATAGATGAAAAGGAAACTGACGCAAAAGCGGCGCTTCCAAGACATGAGCCAGGGGAATGTGCTCCTTGTCCATCTCCAGGGAGACCAGATGATCGTAGGTAACGTCCAGGGCATCGGCCAGAGCGACGGTCTTTTCGGGCTTGGGGTACTTCTTGCCTTTCTCGATTTCGTTGATATAAGAGGGAGAGAGCCCGGACTGCTCCCCCAAAGCCTTCAGCGATATCTTTTTCTTCTCGCGCAGGGCTTTGACCTTAAGGCCGAAAATGACTTGAATGATCTCCTGGTCCAACGACGCCTCCCCACACAAATGACGTCCACGAAGCATGCGGCGATGCATTCTAACACGAACAGCGCCCTAAGCGCGCACGCATCCTGCTTGCAAGCATACACGCTTGGGAAGGGTTATGCGCCTCTCTTTATCAGGGTCGGGGAAAAAGTCGACAAACCGACGGATCATGGCCGCCCTGGCAAAACTGCCGAAAAATTACCCGTCACCCCGACCACCCTATCTAAATCCTCTAGCAAATTGCCCGGTGCCCGGGCCGCCCATCTCGATCCATCGAATTACCACCCGTTGCCTTGGCCCCTTATCATTTCTCCCCGGCAAATGATCCGGTGCCCCGGCCACCCATACAAATCCGCCGGATAATTGCCCGTCGCCCCGGCCACCTCTCCAAATCCGATGGCAAACTAACCGTCGCCCCGGCCACCTCTCCAAATCCGATGGTAAACTGACTGCCGCCCCAGCCCCTATCTATGTTCTCTCGTAATTACCCTGGTGCCCGGGCGCCCATCTAATTCCGCCGGATAACAGCGAAAAATCACACCGAACGGTTTACTTTGATCCGCGATTGCCCTGCCCGACCACCAACACCATCTTGACTTTTTCGGCGTCTCGCATCATGATTGGCGTTTCGAGGCTTGATTCACGCCTCTTAGTGCCCATTTATATAAAGGAATTGTTTGGCTTGGTAGGATCAGGGAGCGCTGTATGACTGGGAGTTATTCACTGCCGCGGGAGAGTCGGCGTGTCTCCGAGGACAACGCGATGGGCTGGTGGCGGCCGGACGACGCGCCCGGAAATACAGAGATCTTACTCTCGGCTATCGACACCCCGTTGCTCATGGTATCGCGTAACGGCGCCTTGGCCTTGTATCCCGAAAGCGCCGGTTCCTGGTGTGAGGAAAACGGCGACAGCTTGCCGGTCCTCGGTCGTATCCCCGCCGTGAATCCGGCCTCCCTTGGCGATGCCTCCTTCTGTGACGATCACGGCCTGCGCTACCCCTATGTCTCCGGCGCCATGGCCAACGGCATCGGTTCCGTGGCCATCGCGGTCGCCATGGCCCGCGCCGGCATGCTCGGCTTTTTCGGCGCGGCGGGCCTGACCCCGAAAGCCGTTGCCCGGGCCATCGAGGATATCCGCGCGCAAGCGGGCGACGCGCCCTTCGGCGTCAACCTCATCCATGCTCCCAACGAAACCAGTTGGGAAGAGGAAATGGTGGATCTGCTGCTGGACAAAAAGGTCCACCTGGCGGAAGCCTCCGCCTATCTGCGGCTCACCCTGCCCGTGGTGCGCTACCGCGTCAAGGGCATCCACCAGGACCACCTGGGCCGCATCACGGCGCCCAATCACATCGTCGCAAAGGTTTCCCGTACTGAAGTGGCGCAGCAGTTCATGTCCCCACCTCCCGAAAAACTGCTCGCCCAACTGGTTAGTCAGGGCGAAATTACCGCCGAGCAGGCCGAACTGGCCCGACATATCCCCATGGCGCAGGACATCACCGCCGAGGCCGATTCCGGCGGACATACCGATAATCGCCCCGCCATCGCGCTGCTGCCCACCCTCTGCGCCCTCCGCGACCGTCTGGTCGACCAATACAATTACCGAATGCCCATCCGCGTGGGTCTGGCCGGCGGCATCGCCACGCCCGCATCGGCCGCCGCCGCCTTTGCCATGGGCGCCGCCTACATCTTGTTGGGTTCCGTCCACCAGTCCTGCCGCGAGTCCGGCAGTTCCGACCTGGTGCGCGCCATGCTCGCCGAGGCGGGCCAGGCCGATATCGCCATGGCCCCGGCCGCGGATATGTTCGAGATGGGCGTCAACCTGCAAGTGTTGAAGCGCGGCACCATGTTCCCCATGCGCGCCGCCAAACTCTACGAATACTACCGCAACTACCCCCATCTGGAGGCCATTCCCCTCGCCGATCGACAGCAGTTGGAAAAAACCGTGTTCCGCACCACCCTTGACGATGTCTGGAACCAAACCAAACGCTTTTTCGCCGAACGCGACCCCCGCCAGATCCAGCGCGCGGAATCCGACCCCAAACACAAGATGGCCCTGGTCTTCCGCTGGTACCTGGGCAAATCGTCACATTGGGCCAACAGCGGCGACCCGGGCCGCAAGATCGACTATCAGGTTTGGTGCGGGCCCGCCATGGGCGCCTTCAACGAGTGGGTCAAGGGTTCCTTCCTACAAGGCCCCGAAAACCGCGCCGTCACCACCGTCGCCCAAAACATTCTCTACGGCGCCTGCGTCCTGGCTCGGGTCAATTTCGCCCGCGCCTTTTCCTTCCCGGTTTCCGCCGAGATGACACGCATCGCCCCAATCGAGCCGCACGCGCTTAAGGAGTTCTTTCGTTGAAGCAGGATCAAAAGGTCAATGAACCGCTTGCAATCGTCGGCATGGCTTGCCGTTTCCCCAAGGCCGAGGCCCCCCGTCACTACTGGGGTAACATCCTCAACGGGACCGATTGCATCGAGGAGATCCCCGAGACCCATTGGAACGCCGACGATTATTTCGACAGCGACCCCAAGAAACCGGATATGACCTACGCCCGCCGCGGCGGGTTCCTGGAGAAAACCGAATTCTACCCCTTGGAATACGGCCTGCCGCCCAAGGCCATCGAAGCCACCGACACCAGCCAACTCCTAGGCATGGTCGTCGCCCGCGAAGCTCTGGAAGACGCGGGTTACGGCAAGGGCGGCAAGCATCTTGACCGCGAACGCACCGCCTGCATCCTGGGCGTCACCGGCGCCTTGGAACTGGTGATTCCCCTGGGCGCCCGCTTGGGCCACCCGATCTGGCGCAAAGCCCTGCGCGAGGCAGGTCTCGACGAGGAGCAAACCGAACAGATCGTCCAAAAAATCGCCGACGGTTACGTGCCCTGGCAGGAAATGTCGTTTCCCGGCCTGCTGGGCAACGTGGCGGCGGGCCGCATCGCCAACTCGTTGGACCTGGGCGGCACCAACTGCGTGTCAGACGCCGCCTGCGCGAGCGCCCTGAGCGCCGTCCACCTGGCCGCCCTGGAACTGTGGGCCGGCCGCGCCGACATGGTGCTCACGGGCGGCATCGACACCTTCAATGATATCTTTATGTACATGTGCTTTTCCAAAACCCCGGCCCTGTCGCCCACCGGGAACTCGCGTCCCTTCGATGCTGCCGGCGACGGCACCATCCTGGGCGAGGGCTTAGGAATAATCGCCTTGAAACGGCTCAGCGACGCCGAACGCGACGGTGACCGCATCTACTGCGTGCTGCGCGGCCTCGGGTCAAGCAGCGACGGCAAGGGTAACGCCATCTACGCGCCAAGCGCCAAGGGCCAGATGCGCGCCTTGAAACGCGCCTACAGCACCTCCGGCGTAACGGCCGACACCATCGAACTGGTGGAAGGTCACGGCACGGGCACCAAGGTGGGCGACGCCATCGAACTGTCGGCGCTCCAAGAGGTGTACCGCGGCCAGGACGCCAAACCGGGCTATACGGCGCTGGGTTCGGTGAAAAGCCAGATCGGGCATACCAAGGCGGCCGCCGGCATCGCCGGTCTCATGAAGGCGGCGCTGGCCCTGGAGAACAAAGTGCTTCCCCCCAGCATCAAGGTGGACCAACCGCTCGAAGCCTTGTCCGACCAGGATTCTCCGTTCTACTTCAGCGCGGGCTCCAGACCCTGGATGCCGCGCAAGGAACACAAGCGCCGCGCGGCTGTGAGCGCCTTCGGTTTCGGCGGCTCCAACTTCCACGCGGTGCTGGAAGAGCACAAGGCCGACAAAGACCATGTCGACTGGGACGGCCAAGTGCAAATCGCGGCCTTCAGCGCGGACGATCGCACCGGTATCCAAAACCAGGTGCGCGGCTTTGACGGTGATCTCAGTTGGAAGAAACTGAGGATCGCCTGCGCACGCGGTTTACAGGCTTTCAACCCCAAGGCAGCCTGCCGCCTGCTGTTCGTCCTGGAGCGTGGCAAAACCGATCCATGCCGCATCCGCGACAACGCCCTGGCCTTGCTGGGCAAATACGCCGACCGCAAGACATGGTCCTCACCCGAGGGTATCTTCTACGGCGAGGGCGAGGCGCCCGGCAAACTGGGTATTCTCTTTCCCGGCCAGGGCGCTCAATACGTGGGCATGCTGCGGGATCTGGCCTGCCGGTTCCCGCAAATGCAACGGGTGCTGGCCGATGTGGATCGCGCCTTCGCCGATACGGAAGATTTCGGTAACGGCGACCGTTTGTCCGACCTCATCTTCCCCCTGCCCGCGTTTGACGAGACAACACGTGAAGAACAGAGCACACGCCTACGCAGCACCCAGAACGCCCAACCGGCCATCGGCGCGGTCAGCATCGGCGCCCTGAAGGTGCTGAACCATTTCGGTGTCACGCCTCAAGCGGCGGCCGGCCACAGCTACGGCGAGGTTACCGCGCTCTGCGCCTCTGAACGCTTCGATGCAGAGGCCCTGTACCTGCTCTCCCGCCTGCGCGGCAAGTTGATGGCCGAGGGTGAAGGCGATCGCGGCGCCATGCTGGCCGTGCGCGCCCCCGTCCCCCGCGTTGAAGAACTGGTTACGGCCAACAAACTGGACCTGGTCCTAGCCAACAAGAACGCGCCCGACCAGGTTGTGCTCTCCGGCTCCACCCGCGAAATCGAACGCGCCGCCGGTGTCTTGAAGGAAAACCGCGTCCAGTGTAAGCGCCTGCCCGTGGCGGCTGCTTTCCACAGTACCCTGGTTGCCCAGGCCAGCGAACCCTTCCGCATGCAATTGCGCGAGGTGGCCTTCCCCAAAAACCAGATTCCCGTTTACAGCAACACCACCGCACAGCCCTACCCGGAGAACGCCGAGGAAGCCCGCGAACTGCTGGCCACCCAACTCACCAAGCCGGTAGAGTTCGTCAAGGAAATCAAGAATATGGTGGACGACGGCGTCTACACCTTCCTGGAAGTAGGCCCGGGCGCCCGCCTGACCGGCCTGGTCAAGTCCATCCTCAAGGACGGGGATTATGAAGCCCTGGCCGTGGACGCCTCCTCCGGCAAGCGCAACGGCGCCTATGACCTGGCCAAGGTTCTGGCGCAACTTGTCGCCCTGGGTTATCGGGCCGATATTGCCCTCTGGGAAGACAGCAAGCGTGTTACGGAAGCGGCCGATGTCAAACACAAGGGACCGGCGGTGGAAGTGAACGGGGCCAATATGATGAATCCTGAAACCAAAGAGCGCGCTCAGCGCAAACTACAACCGGTGGTCAAAAAACAAGCGCCCGCTCCGGCGCCCGTGCAAAAGGCCCCGACCCCGCCGGCGCAGGTGCAACCCGCGCCCGTGCAAAGCACCGCCGCCCCGACACCCGTGAGTGTCCCGGCAACCGTCGGCGGCAACCTGCCCGATGCCCTGCGCCTGACCCAACAACACATGGCCGCCCTGCAAAAGTTGCAGGAGGAAACCGCGAAACTGCACCTCAAGTTCCTGGAAGGCCAGGAATTGGCGCAGCAGAACATGCGCGCCCTGATGGAACAACAACGCGCCATGCTCTCCGGCGCGCCCATGCCGGTTTCGTCGATCCCCGCCCCCACCCCGGCGCCCGCGCCGCAGCCCGTTGCGGTACAGCCTCAGCCGGAGCCCGTCGAAACGGCTCCCGAACCTATCGCCCAAACGCAGGCAGTGCCGCAACCCGCCGATAACGTCGGCGAGGAACTGTTGACCATCGTCGCGGACAAAACCGGTTACCCCGCCGACATGCTGGAAATGGGTATGAGCCTGGACGCCGATCTGGGCATCGACAGCATCAAGCGCGTTGAAATTCTCAGCGCCCTTCAGGAAGCCATGCCCAACCTGCCCGCCGTTGAACCTGACCGCATGGGCGAATTGCAAACCCTTGCCGACATCGTCGCCTACTTGCGCGAGAAGGCAGGAACGGCCGAACCTGCCCCGGCCTCACCCGCGCCGGTCGCAAATGACGATGCGCTCACTGAAACGCTGTTGGCCATTGTCGCCGACAAAACCGGCTATCCCGCCGACATGCTGGAAACCGGTATGAGCCTGGATGCGGATCTGGGCATCGACAGCATCAAACGCGTCGAAATACTCAGCGGTTTACAAGAAGCCATGCCGCAACTCCCCGCAGTGGAACCCGACCGTATGGGCGAATTACAAACCCTGGCCGATATCATCGCCTACCTGGACGCCGGAGCGCCGACACCTTCCGTCACAACGACACAAGCCCCGTCCGTCGCGGGCGACCTGGTCCAAGAACAACTCATGGAAGTGGTCGCCGACAAAACCGGTTACCCCGTCGACATGCTGGAACCGGGCATGAGCCTGGACGCCGACCTGGGTATCGACAGCATCAAGCGCGTCGAAATCCTCAGCGCTCTCCAGGAAGCCGTGCCGAACCTGCCCGCCGTAGAACCCGATCGTATGGGGCAATTACAGACTCTTGCCGATATCGTCGCCTATCTGACCGCCGGAACGCCTCTCTCCTCACCTGTCCCGGCGGAAACATCGGTGACCACACCGATTGCTCCGGTCCTGCTGAACATTGTCGCCGACAAAACCGGCTACCCCGAGGACATGCTGGAACTGTCCATGGCTTTGGAAGAAGATCTGGGCATCGACAGCATCAAACGCGTTGAAATCCTCAGCGCATTGCAGGAAAGCATTCCCGGCCTGCCCGAGGTAAGCCCCGATCGCATGGCCGAAATCCGCACCATCGAACAGATCGTTGCCTTCTTCGAGGATCAACAACCCGTGCCGGTCGCCGTGACCCAACCCGACTCCGCACCGGAACCGGTTGTGGAAGAAGGGGATATCGTTCGCTCGGTGCTGGTCAAGGAAGCATACACGAGCACAGGCGAACCCCTTGAGCTCGCCAAATACCCGCTGTGGGTGGTCGACGATAACAGCCCGCAAACCCTCGCGCTGATCGAGCAACTGCGGATCAAAGGCCTGGACGCGCGCGGCATCGACCCGACAGCCCTCGATGTAGATGCAACTAAACTGAAACTGGCCGGACTCATCATCCCCGCTCCGCAACAGGGCGACCGCGACCGGTTCCTGGAACAAGCCCTATTGACGGTCCAATTGGCGGGACCCGCCCTGCGCGCCTCAGGCGGCCTGTTGGCAACCGTCTCCTATCTGGACGGTGCTTTCGGCCTCGATGGTTTGGATGAAAACGCAACCCCCGAGGACGGTGCTCTGGCCGGGTTGCTGAAGACGGCATCCCACGAATGGCCCGAGGTCACCTGCCGCGCCCTCGACGCCGCTCCCGGTACCGATCCCGCCGCCATTGCAGCGGAATTGCTGACCACCGGCCCCTTGGAACTGGGTATTGACGGCAATCAGCGCCTGGTCTTGACTCTTACGGAGCAACAAGTAACCTCGGCCGGCACAGCCCCGGTAGCCCAAGGCGACCTGATCGTGATCACCGGCGGTGCTCGCGGCGTGACCGCCGAGGCTGCTCTGTCAATGGCCCGCGCCTGGCAACCCACGCTCCTCCTGCTGGGCCGTAGCGCTATGCCGGAGGAAAGCGAACCGGCCTGGCTGGTTGACCGGCATACCGAGGCCGATATCAAACGCGCCGTCCTGCAAAACAGCACCGAAAGCATGACCCCGCGCCAGGTAGGCGATGCCTGTCGGCGCATCCTGGCCGAGCGGGAGATCCGCGAGAACCTGGCTCGTATGCGCGCCGCCGGCGCCAATCCCGTTTACCGAAGCGTGGACCTGCGCGATGCGGACAGTGTCGGCGCGGTCGTCAGCGAGGCCCGCGCCCAATTCGGCCCCGTTCGCGGTTTGGTCCACGGGGCCGGCGTTCTGGCCGATCGCCTGATCGTCGACAAAACCGCGGAACAATTCCAAAAGGTCTACGGCACCAAGGTGGTTGGCCTGCGCAACCTGTTGCGGTGCGCCGGTGGGGATCTGCTCTTCGCCGCCTTCTTCTCGTCCTCCACGGGCCGCTTCGGCCGCAAAGGCCAGGTGGATTATGCCATGGCCAATGAGGTTCTGAACAAAACCGCGCAGCAGTTGGCCGGAACCAAACCCGGCTGCCGCGTTGTCTCCGTCAACTGGGGCCCCTGGAAGGGCGGCATGGTCACCCCCGAACTGGAAAAAGTCTTTCAAAGCGAAGGCGTGGGCCTGATCCCGCTCCGCAAGGGCGCCGATTACCTGGTGGAGGAACTCTCCACTCCCGCCGGCCCCCGCGAGGTGGTTATCCTCGGCGAATCGGACATACCGCAACCCGTTGAAGAAAAACCGGCCGAACCGGCCATGGAACTCCTGCCCGCCTTCGACCTGACCCTGTCGCTTGACGAGTTCCCCTTCCTGCGCGATCACGTGATGCGCGGCAAAACGGTGGCGCCCATGGCCGTGATGGTGGAATGGCTGGCCCATGCGGCGCTGGTCACCAACCCGGGCTTTCGCTTCGGCGGCTTCAACGACCTGCGCGTCTTCAAGGGCATCGTCTACGAGGGCAGCCCTGTCGCATTGAACCTGTTCTCGGGTGAGTTCCGCAACACCGACGCGGGTTTCACGGCAACCGCCGCCCTGCGCATCAACGGCCGAGATCATGCACGCGCCGAGATCATGCTGACCGATATGCCGCTTCCCGCCGACGAGACGCGCCTTCACAGACCCGGCGGTTACGGCATGAGTCGAGATCGCGCGTATGAATTGCTGTTCCACGGTCCGCAACTCCAGGGCATCACCAACCTGGACGGCCTGAGCGAACAGGGCGTCACCGCCGAGGTCAAACCGGCCCCGGCCCCCGCGGAGTGGGTCAAAAATCCCCTGCGCGGAAACTGGTTGGGTGAGCCCATGGCCCTGGACTGCGCCTTCCAGATGATGATCCTGTGGTGCCGCGAGCATCGCGACAAGGCTTCGCTGCCCATGTCGGCCGGTTGTTACCGTCAGTTTCGGGCCTTCCCGCCGGAGGGTTGCCGCGTCACGGCTCAGATTACCGGGGAAACCGGCAACACGGTGCGCGCGGACATGGAGTTCCAGGATCGAAACGGCAATCTGCTGGCGCGCCTGACCGATTACGAATGCATCATGGATGCAAACCTGGCCGAGGGTTTTAAACAAAACCGCCTGCCGGCAAACGCGCTACATTCCTAATGGACGCCGTGAACGGCAATTACGGAGCACACGGTGGACATAGAGATCGGCACGAAGAATCATCAATTCCTCGCCTTTCCGTCTGTGATAGAAGCACCACACCTCGGAGAACCCGCTCTCTATGTCCACCATGTGCTCGGTAACCCCCCTGGGCGCGCACGCTGCCGGCGCGCATTTCCCACCAACTCGCCCCAAAAAGCACGGTGGGAAAGCACAGGAAACAACGCGGAACAAAAAAACAAACTACATGAGGCCTGAAGCTTGAAGCTTGAAGCTTGTCCCCCCCAAGTCGCCATTGTTGGTATCGGCGCCGTATTCCCCTCCTCCCAGGACCTGAACCAGTTTTGGGATCATGTCAAAAACGGAATCAGCGTTGCGCGTGAGGTTCCCGAAGATCGTTGGCCGGTTGACCCGGACAAAGTCTTTGACCCGCAAAAACCCAAGGATGACAAGGTTTACAGCAAACGAGGCTGTTTCGTCGACGACGTTCGGTTGGACACATCGGACCTGAAGATCAGTGTCGCGGAATTGGAAGGCCTGGACCCGGTATTCATAACCGGTCTGACTGCCGCACAGGCAGCCTACCGCGATGCCCGCATGACTCAAGTAGATCATGGGCGAACCGGCGTCATCATCGGCAATATCGTCCTGCCCACGGAGAAAGCCTCGGAACTTACCCGCGCCTGGCTGGGCCGCACGTTCACCGAACTGGTCGCCGGCGGCAACGCCGTGCACGACGAGGAATTGTCAGAGGACAGTCGCAATATCTACGCGGCAGGCCTGCCGGGAATACTGATTGCCAAGGCCCTGGATTTAGGCGGCGGCAGCTTTACCCTCGATGCCGCTTGCGCCAGCAGTCTCTACGCTTTGGCGCTTGCCGCCGAAGAACTAATCGCCGGGCGCGCCGACGCCATGATCACCGGCGGACTGTCCCGACCGGATTGCCTGTACACGCAAATGGGCTTCGCCCAACTGGGCGCTCTCAGCGCGAACGGACAACCCCTGCCTTTCGACAAGAATGCCGACGGCCTGGTGGTGGGCGAAGGCGCGGGCATGGTGGTGCTTAAACGCTTGGAAGACGCCGTAGCCCACGGCGACCATATCTACGGCGTATTGACAGGTTACGGTCTGGCCAACGACACCGACGGCAGCTTGCTGGCGCCCAGCAGCGAGGGCCAACTGCGCGCCATGCGTGCCGCCTACCGACGCGCCGGCTGGTCGCCCTCCGATGTGCAGTTGATCGAGTGCCATGCCACCGGCACGTTGTTGGGCGACCAGATAGAATTCGACAGCTTGCAAAGCCTGTGGGAAGGCGAAAGCGACGGTAGCGCGGTCATCGGTTCGGTCAAATCGAATGTGGGTCACCTGCTGACCGCTGCCGGATCCGCCGCGCTGATCAAGGTCCTGCTTGCCATGCGGGAACAAACCCTGCCGCCCACCGCAGGTTTCCAGGAACCGCCCCCCAAGATGAATCTGGACGAAAGCCCCTTCCGCGTACTCAGCCAGGCGGAACCATGGCCGAAGACCGACAAGCCGAGACGTGCGGCGGTCAGCGCATTCGGTTTCGGCGGCATCGACGCCCATGTACTTATCGAGGAATGGCGTGACGCTCCGATCACTACGCCCGAGGAAACGCGACCCGCGCCGGCGGTGGCAATCATCGGCCTGGACACTCACTTCGGCCCATGGCGAGGCAAGGAAGCCCTGCGCCGCCTGCTTTACGGTGTGGACAAGCAAAAGCCGAGCGAACAAAACGCCGGTTGGGGCATGGAAGACAGCCGCTGGTACAACCACGAGGGTTTCGGTCGCTTGAAGAGCCACGGCATCGAAGAAATCGCGATTCCCTTCGGCCGCTACCGCATCCCGCCCAAAGAAATAACCGAAATGTTGCCTCAACAGTTACTCATGCTGCAAGCCGCTGCCGGCGCGCTTCAAGATGCGGGCTTGGAAAACACGTTGCGTAACGATGCCGGCATCATCGCGGGCATCGCCCTGGACATGAACACGACCAACTTCCAAATGCGCTGGGTGCTTGAAGAACAAGCGCTTCGCTGGAACCGGGAATGGAACCTGGGCCTGGACGAACAGCAACTGTCTGACTGGGTGCAACACTTGCGCGAGGCCCTGGGTCCGGCTCTCAACGCCAACCGAACCATCGGTGCGCTGGGTGGTATTGTGGCCAGCCGTGTCGCACGCGAACTACGCTTCGGCGGCCCCAGCTTCACCGTCAGCAGCGAGGATCTCAGCGGCATCCACGCCCTGGAAACCGCCGTCCGCGCCCTCCAGCGGGGTGAACTGAACCTGGCCGTTGCCGGTGCGGTCGACCTTGCCGCCGATGTACGCACGGCACACGCGGCCCGGCGTCTACGTCCTCAAAGAGGAGGACGCGTCAGCGGAGACGGCGCAGCAGCCGTGGTATTGGAACGTTTGGACGACGCTTTGGCCAAGGGTCGCCGCATCTACGGCATCATTCGCGGCATGGGCCGAGCGGCAACGGCAGACGAGGCGACCAACCTGGCTTTTGCCGAAGCGGACATCTCCGTCAACCGCACCGCCTACCTGCAATTAGACGGCATGGACCGCCCGCCCGCCCTGTTTCGTGACAACAAGCCCGCAACCGGTCAAGTCGCTGAATCAGTGGGCCATACAGGCGCGGCCTCAGCCTTCAACGCCGTGGTTGCGGCCTG
>JAAUYB010004004.1_pt1 | contig 23945 bp, 18 predicted proteins | sample 7278071 | NCBI WGS metagenome assembly JAAUYB01 (sample SAMN14350121, study PRJNA611818) | marine sediment metagenome | isolation source: surface marine sediment (1.8m) | place: French Polynesia: Moorea | collected 2018-08 | reverse complement strand
GGGGGGTCTCTGTGGAGGGGATACTTTTGATAGGTCAGGGTATGGGTAACCCCCCACCTCCCCAAATTGCCCATGTGTGATTGCAATTCAGAAGAGCACCTGATCTTCCTTGAGAAATGACTCTTTCCGCTGGTTGGAAGGGATGGTGAAGTTTGTATGCCACGCGGTCAGCTGGGCGTCCTCGCCGTCCCTGTCGCATTTGTCCACCTTGCACCGGTGCTCTGGAGTGTGGGCGGCGAAGATGTGCAGCATGAAGGGGAGGGCGCCGGCAAAGTTCTGCGCCAGGATGAGGGCCAGCTGCCGGAACTGCCACTTCCCGGCAGGGCCCACGAACTCCTCCAGCACGTGGTCGAAGTGGATGTTGCCGGAGCCGCCAGAGGACGGTTCCCCCCGACCGCGACCCATGATTGTCAGTGAACAAGTGCGCGTTTTCCCTATCATTCTGTACTCCGACCCTCATCAGTTTCCCCCCCATTTTCCTACATCCGCTATCTTTCCCGTCGCATCCTCCACCAGCTTTACAATTTCCAAAAAGAGCCCAGTGTCGAGCCAAATGTGCACACATAAAATACTGGCTGAATTTGTGGAGTTACGGTAGACTAGCAAGATTCCTCAAATTTGCAGGAACTGTGCTCTACTACATCATTTTTCTTCTCTTTTCCCGGCAAATCTGCTATCTTTAGGTGGCATCTCGCATCCTCCACCAGCTGAGCACATTGAACAAAGGCGGACACGGAGTGAACGCGTGGCATGCATGATACGTAAATGTATTGCTACCCGGAGGCTGCATTTCCCAGATATCAATGACGCTCACTCGGTATTTTTATCGGCTGTTTTTCTCGTCGAAAAACTGAAATATGACTTACTATACAATGACCTACTTGTTTTCTACGAATTATACTCACTGTACTTTGTGCGCCCTACTGTACGCATTGCTTGTATTTTCGTCGTGTGCTCTTTTCAATTTTCATTGCACGATCTCTCTTTCTCCTTGCCCTTTTCTGCTCCCTTTAAGTTTGTCCGCCTCGCCGGCCAGGATCTTGGTGTCTGGCAGCGACATCCCCTTGCTCTCAGGCAGGAAGAAAGCTGTTGCGGCGGAAACTGAGGCCGGCACCCCCAGTACGAGGAAGGGCAGCGGCGGCCAGACGGCGGACAGGTCTCCCACAAAGGGCGCCAGTGCGCCAAAGACCCTGGAGACGAGCGAGCACCCTGCGACGGCCTGGGCGCGGAGGTTGGTCGGGTACAGCTCGCCTGTATACAGCCAGATGACGTTGATGGCGGCGGAGGAGCTGAACTTGCCCACCAGGAAGAGGGCGAGGACGAGGCCGGGGCTGCCCTTGGGGGCCGCTGCCATGGCGTAGCAGCAGCAGGAGAGGAGGGCGAGCGGGGCAAAAAGGCTAGCGCGGCGGCCAACGAGGTCCACGGTGAAGAGGACGTACAGACTTGAGGGAATGTCGGCCAGGGAGGAGAGGGCAAAGTTGAGCAGGTCGTCGCCGGCTAAAGCAGTAGCGTTGAGGGCAATGGCATAGTAAGCCAGGACGGATGAGACCCACACACCCAGGACGACGGCGCTCCGGACCAGTAGGCCCCCTCTGAACATGTCCCAGAATGAGAGGCTCCTCTCGTCGTGCGCCTTGGACTCCTCGTCCATCTCCCGCAGTATCTCCCGTATTTCCTCCATGTCCGCCTCCGAGAGGTAGTTCCCCGCTGATCTGGCCATGTCCCTCACACCGTCCTCCGCCCGTCCCATCCACCCGTTGACGGCCAGCCACCGCTTGGACTCGTGCAGTCCGAAGAAGAGCGGAGGGACGGCGGCGGCGGCAACCAGGCCCACCCACAGGTGCATGTAGGTCCAGTTGCGCTCGAAATACACTATCAGAGGCAGCAGTAAGTTCATGAGGCAGTACCACACCGAGTTGGCCACGTACGCCGCCTTCCTCCACCTAGTCCCGAAGAGCTCGAGGAGGAGGGCGTGGCTGTTGATCCACATGACGCTGACGCAGACGTAAGTGAAGAGGCGCAAGATGGCGTACACCTCGTACATGCGCACGAACCCCCCGGCCACGATGAGGGGGGCCAGGGCGGCGGCGGCTAGTAATAGAGCTGAGCGCCGACCGAGCTTGTCGCCCAGGGGACCGCCCACGAAGCAACCCAGCATCAGGCCGACCATGATGACTGAGCCGAGAAACTTCTCGTGCCTCCTCCCTCCGCCTTGGCAGACGAGGCCCAGCTCGGTCACCAGGGTCTCCTCGAACCTGGACCGGTCGAACACGAACCGCCCTCCGCAACCGTCGGTGTCGTTATGGCTGAAGGAGGCAGCCTCGCAGGAGTCAGGTAGTTGCAATCGGTCCTTCCGCTGAAACATTCTGCACTGGGAGTAATTGGTACCCCTGGCCAGAAAAGTCCCTTCCTCCTTGCCCGGCGGGATGGCAAAGTCGACCCAGGGCTCTCTCACGGCACCCGACAGAGCGTCCTCCTCCTCGTCGCACCCAGGCACGAAGCATCGGTGGTCCGGGGTGGCAGCGGCGAAGAGGTGGAGGTAGAAGGGGACGGTGCTGGCGGCGCCCTGGAGCAGCAGGAGGCAGAACTGGCGCCACTGCAGCGGGCCGCCCCGGCCAACGTAAGTGTCCAGGATGAAGTCAAAGTCCTTCTTGCGAACCTTGTTGGTCTGCATTTTACTAGTCTCCCTCCTCTCCTCACACTACCGTCTGTTTCCGCCAACGACTGACCCATTGCTTTTCAATTTCCACTCGAAACGGGAGAGTCGTAAAAATTCCGTTTCCGTTCCGACTCCTCCCTTCCCCGTATCAGTTTTCCATGATTAAAGGAAGTGGTGGGAAGAAAAGCCGAGGGAGAATCGAATGGGAGGCTAAACTTGCGAAATAGCTGCGGTCAAAGACTGCAATTTAAGTAGTACCACTCCTCCGAACGAGACGGAGAATAAGAAAGAGAAGTCTGAGCCGGCGAAAAAGGAGAAAAAAAGATGTTCATGAAAGCAGTCCAAATTTTTATTAACCATGGTAAATCGAGCAGGTATTGTTAGGGTTAATAATAATGCATTTGAAATACATATGAAAACTGCTGGGAGCTGAGTAAGGAGACTGGAAAATGAATGATGAACGTTGGTGCTGCGGTGGGTGCCATGAGCTCCCACCAAAGAAAACAGAGGAATGGAAATACGGAAAATGAGCTCGAGAAACTCACATTTCCGATCCTTGAGAGTGTGCGCTTCTTGATCTTGATCAGCCGTCCAGTTCCCCTGCGTTGTAGGCCTGCTGGTAGCTCTTCTCCTCTCCCTTCTCCGGCTCCAGCTTGATTAGATCGTCTATCCTGAGGATAGTGATGGCGGCCTCGGTGGCGAACTTGAGGCTCTTGACCTTGGAGATGGCGGGCTCGAAGACGCCGGCCTTGCGGTTGTCCCTCACCGCGCCCTCGTACAGGTCCAGTCCGTAGTTCTTGAGCTCGGTCTGGCCGGCCTTGGTCTGGGACGAGTTGTGGTAGGAGCGGAGCTTGGCCACCAGCTCAGAGGCGTCCTGGGCGGCGTTGACGGCCAGCGTCTTAGGGATCACCAGGAGGGAGCGGGCGAACTCGGCGATGGCCAGCTGCTCACGGGAGGAGAGCGTGGTGGCAAAGTTCTCCAGGTAGATGGAGAGCGCGGCCTCCACAGCGCCTCCGCCCACCACCACCGACTTTGACTCCATGACGCGCTTGACGACGCAGAGCGAGTCGTGGATGGATCGCTCCATCTCGTCGCAGTAGAAGTCGTTGGGGCCGCGCAGGATGATGGAGGCGGCTGAGCGCGCCTTGGGGCCTCGCACCACGATCAGCTCGTCGTCAGAGATCCTCTCCTGAGCCACGGAGGCGGCCTCGCCTAGGAAGGAGGCCTCGAAGGACTCCTCGCCCTCCAGGTTGGCCAGCGAGGTGATAAAGGTGGCGCCCGTAGCCTTGGCGATCCTCTTCAGGTCCACCTTCTTGCACCTGCGGACGGCCATGGCCTTGGCCTCCACAAAGTACTTGAGACAGAGGTCGTCGATGCCGCCCGTGGTCAGGATGACGTTGGCGCCGGCGTCCAGGATCTTCTGGATGCGCTCCTTGGTGATGTCGGACTCGCGGTCCCGGATGGCCTCCAGCTCGTTGGGGTCTGTCACCAGCACCTGCACCCCCAGCTTCATCTTGGCCTTTTGCAGAGAGAAGTCCAGGCAGGCGATCTTGGCGTTTTTGACGCTCCTGGGCATCTGCTGGGCGGCTATAGTGCAGTTGAGGGCATAGCCATCGATGAGGACGGACTCGCGGGCGGACTTGCCGTGGGCCTTGAGGACGTTGACGGCCTTGATTGGGTAGATGTGGCCGCCCTTAGGGTTGGCGGTCTTGATGGCATGAGCAGCATCCACAACCTGGGACAAATCATTATTCATGTTACAGAAATGCTGTGTTTTACATTCCCACTGTCAATCTGTCTTATATCCTACCATCTTGGAGAAGAACTCAGAGTCTGCACCGATCAGCTTGGACGACATGGACGTCCTGGCGGCGTTGATCAGGCAGTCCTCGCCCAGGGACTCCACGGGGTGACTAAGATGCTCCTGAGGGACAGGCAAACAACATGATGATACTTCCGTGTCGGAAACGTTGTCATCAGTCCGCAGAACCTCACCTGGACGTATCGGACTGCCTCCTTGCAGGCCAGCCTGTACCCGGCGATGATGGAGGTGGGGTGGATCTTCTGCTTGACCAGCTCGTCCGCGTTCTTGAGCAGCTCGGCGGCAATGATCACCACCGAAGTGGTGCCGTCGCCAACCTCCTCGTCCTGAAGTTGGGCAAGCTCCACCAACACCTGCAAAGAGAGAAAAGGGGAATCCCGAAATGAATCCGCGCCCATCCTGCCCATCCTGCCCCTGACATCGCCCCTACCTTGGCCGCGGGGTGCTCCACCTCCAGGAGCTGCAGAATGGTGGCGCCGTCGTTGGTGATGGTCACGTCCCCGATGTCGTCCACCAACATCTTGTCGAGCCCCACCGGGCCCAGGGAGGACTTGACGATGTTGGCCACGGAGGAGGCGGCAAGCACGTTTTGCGTCCTCACCTCTCCGCCGGTCTTCCTGTCACCCTGGATGGTGAGCGCGGGCGCAACCGTAGTCATGGTCAACAACTGCAGCAAGATCGACTTCGGCAAAGAAAAGTCTGGGGTTTTCGTCGTCTGCTTCTTCAATTTGATTTCTTTGTTGATAATTTTGAGGCATGGATTGCCGGCGGACACACCTGGACGGCACGAAAAACAAATTTTGACCAGAATAGTTCTGCCGAAAGAGCTAAATGTTACAAAAGTTGCAGTTGGCGTATAAAACTTCAGTGAAACTCTTCAAAAGTCTTATTCATTTTACTTCAAAGGGATTATAACTTTCTAAAATGATGACGGTATATTGCTGCACATTTTCAAGCAAACACAAAAATAAAAAATCTTAAAGTATTAACCCCGGGTGTGTTCTCCTGGCCACCCAGCCTCCAGAACTTTCTCAAGAGAGGTTTTGCGTTTGCGCTCTTTGCTGTTTGCGCGGACGCGAAATGACGGTGCAAGATGAGCAAGAAAACAAAAGTCGCCGAGAAAAAAAGCCTTTGAAGCCGGCGACAGAGATCTGGGCCGAGTTCCTCCGCGTCTTGTAGCTCGTGTTCCTCGTCCAACCCGACAACTCCCACTGCACCATCATGGTGAGTGATCGGCGCATTGGTATTGCCCCTTGTCACCTGATTTGATCTTTCGAGTGTTTCCCTCGTCTCGTTTTCCAGTTCCGCAACCAGTACGACTCGGACGTGACCACCTGGTCCCCGCAGGGGAGGCTGCACCAGGTAAGTACTAAGTGCCCACACTCACCGCCAGTCTTCACAGCCTTCACCATGACTACCATGACCGTTTCCCTCAGGTCGAGTACGCCATGGAGGCGGTGAAGCAGGGCTCGGCCACTGTTGGCCTCAAGTCGAAGGAGTACGCGGTGCTGGCCGCCTTCAAGCGCCGCCCGAGCGAGCTGGCCGCCTACCAGAAGAAGGTGCTGCCCATCGACGACCACGTGGGAGTGTCCTTCGCAGGATTGACCGCTGATGCCAAGTCGCTGGCAAGGTGGATGAGGACCGAGTGCCTCAACCAGAGGTGAGGAAATAAGAGTTGACATTTCGAACTATTCATGGAAAGCAACATATTCCAAGGCTGATAGTTGCTCTTTTCACAATCGTAATAGGAAATTTACTCCACACTAGAATTTGTTGAAATGCCGTAATTTGTAACGGGTTGATTATTTTTACACTCATGCAGATACTTCCACAACGCCCCGATGTCCATGGAGGTGATGTCTACCGACCTGGGCAACAAGATGCAGATGTGCATCCAGGGCTACAACAAGCGCCCGTACGGCGTGGGCATGCTGCTGGCCTCCTTCGACGAGGACGGCCCGCATGTGGTCCAGATCTGCCCCTCGGCAAACTTCTACCCGTGCAAGGCCATGGCCATCGGCGCCAGGTCGCAGAGCGCCAGGACATACCTGGAGAAGCACCTGGAGGAGTTCCCCTCCTCCGACCTGGACGCCCTGGTGCTGCACGGGCTGCGCGCCCTCAGGGACACCCTCCCCAATGAGGTGGACCTGAACAACAAGAACGTGAGCGTGGCCGTGGTGGGCAAGGACAGGAAGTTCGCCATCCACGAGGGGGCGGAGGTGGATGCCTGGCTCACCGCCATCGAGGGGGAGGAGAGGCGCGGAGGGCACCAGGCACCGGCACAGGTAGAGCAACACCTTATTTCGTTTCAAGAGCCAATAGTTTTGCGACACCTTAAATCTTTTTCACCTCTACATACCCGTTGGACTTAAAATCTAAATTATATTTTTTGTGCCTGTGATTTTGTCATTTCTTCGTATCAGAGAACTTGGTAGGTCGAGATTATTTGTTCTGCTGCAATACTCAGTTTAATCCTGGCCAGTACTTATTGATCCATTTCCCAATGCCTTTTCAGGAGGAGGGCGCTGGAACCGGCGGGGACGAGGGCGGCGCCGGGGGAGCGGGAGAGATGGAGACCGACGGAAACTGAGTGCAGCGGAGGCGACTGGAGTCGGAGAAATTGGTGGTGTGATGACGCTCTATTTTATGATGATTCGTTTCGATACGAGCTTATACTATTTTGCGGGGGGCAAACAAAAGATGTACCCGCCGTATTAATAAAAATTTTGTACGACTGAGAACGAGTTCGCTGAAATTGTCTGCCGCTTCTTACGAAAACATTCTTCTGAGGTCATCAGCCCCTAATTTCCGTCTGGCTGGAAGCAGACGGAAAAAAAGTAGCTCCCAAAGACTTTAGTAATTCCCCATTGCGCCCCCGAGAGCCGCCGGCGACTTGCATGCTTCCTTGCGTGCAGTAGTGGTAGTAGCAGTGTACCATTACTATCTAGTGCCAAAAACCCATCCACATCCACCGCACCCAACCAACACGCAAATTTCCAAGAACTTGTTTGCACCGTTCGTGAGGAGCAAGTGAAGCCTCCTTTCCCCCCTCCGAGCCATTAATGACCTCCTCCTTCCCCATCGCACTTGGGGGTGCCCGACTACCTTAGGATGGGTAGGGAGGGCCAAGCGCCGAGGGGCATCAGGAGAACAAAAAGGGGGAGAGATTATTATTGCTACCGCCGCTTTGCTCCCCCCGACCAGCTTGTCTGTGCAAAGCGGCCCCGTTCCCCTCTTTCCAACAAGACCGTCTTGCTTTAGGAAGAGGAGGAGATATTCTCATACATTATCTTTTCCTCCCTCCTTGCTTGCCTGCTTCAGGCAAGTAGGCACTCGAAGTAGAAAAAAAACTTGCTGCGGACGCGCTGCTCGCTTATTTTTTTGGGAGCGGACGGGGAAAAGATGGCATGCACGATGGGTGCCTCTTCTGCACAGGGCGAAGGCGGCGGCAGACGGCGCCGCGAGAAACGGATGGAGTTTTTGAGGCATGAGAAAAGGGGGGAGGAAAGGGAGGGAGGGGCCGCAGTCGGCGGCGGCGCGCCCTAAACTTTTCCCTCTTCCCGTCACCACCCCGAGAAAAGACTCCCCCGACCATCCTGCATGTAGTAATGGTTCCTCCTCCCTCCGTTTCAGTTTTCAGTTCTGAGCGGGCTTTCTTCGCCTCCGGGAAACGGGGGAAGAAAGGATAATAGGTCTTTGGGCCGATTTGTAATTGAGCGTGCAGTGGGTTCCGGGCCTTTGCCTCATTCGCACTTGGGCAAGCGCTGTGCTTTAACAGTACTCACTCTCGGGAGAAGGAAAAAATCAATTTAGAAACAAGAGGATAGTTTCAAAAAAAAGAATTTGGTCGTACGTACGTTTTTGAAAGAGGGCACTGCATGCTTACAGTGCAACATGAGTGGCATGCCCAGAAGACCGGTGGCGGTGAGACCACAGCAGCAGCAGCAACAACAGCAACAACGGGACGATAGATCCTCTGCACCTCGCCCTAAGCCCAGGGCTGTCCCTCCTGGTCAATCTACCGGCGGCAATAGGGGTGCAGTCTACGTCAACCAACAGGAGATCGGCCAACAGAGAGATCCTCCTCGTCACCACGAGAACACCTCAACACCGAATTCGGGGGGAGCAGAGGCACTGTGGACCTCTTTCACCAAGAGGCTGCCGCCGAAGCAGGGACAGAGGCGTGAGTTGTATTTCGCGAAAAAGTAATTGGTTTGCCCTTTTTTTCTTTCTATTTGAAATCTACTACAAGAAGTGCGGAGATGTCTTCATTTTCTCCTCCCGTCACTTCCTGACGTTTCATTAACGTTCCTATCCACCTCCCGCAAATACAGAACGTATCTTTTCCCTTCCCCGCGGACCATAGGTAGGAGTTGGTTGGGTCGGCTGTTATCTCCCGGCACGATCTGTCCATTTCGAGCGTCTTCGTAGGGAGGGAAACTGGGATGTGGGAAATTAAAACGAGATGCTATCAAACTTGGTACAGCAGCAGGAGCAGTAAGCCGAAGAATGTGTGGAGGGACTGGATTATAAGTGAGGAGGAGAAAACCTTAGAAGCAGAAGAATGTCATAGATATTAGAAAGTTTTTTTGGGAGGGAATATTTTTGTACCTGCATTTTTTTCGCTCCTCTTCAAAATGAACGAGTTAAATTCGTCCTATATTTTAATTGTTGACGGAATTTCCCAGATTAGCAACAGGATTGCAACGTGCTGCAAGGATTTGTGGACTTTCGCGGCGACTCTCCCTGCACCTTTTCCTCCCGTGGGGGGAGGCGAGGGCTTTGGCGGTCGTACGCCGTCTTCCGACACAGAGGAGGGAGTCTCTCGTCTTCCAGGGCCATGCGAAGTTGTCGTCGTGGTTGTGGTAGTCTTCTTTGTCGTCGTGGTCGGCCTGGGTGGTACCTCCCCCTCTGACTTCACCACCAGGGTGGCCATGACTGCCTCGTGGTCCGAGAAGCTCTTCTTCGTCCCTCCGTTGTCCCACCTGATGTCGGGCGAGGAGTACGCGGTGACGGACACCTCAACGCCCTTCCGGTTGCTCTTGAAGAAGATGTAGTCCAGGAGCTGCCCGGGACCGTACGGTTTGTTTCTGTGATAGGAGCTCCTCTCGGCGTTCCACGTCTTGTGCTTGCTGTCATCATAGTCACTGGGATGCATCTCGAAGATGGCGTTCTTCATCCCCAAGTTTTTCACCATGTAGTGCGAGGCTATGCCTGCAAGAATGGAAGAGTTGCTCAAAAAAACCGTGAAGTATTGGCTGCAGACTGGCATTGGAGGCGAATCAGAAGTCATTTCTCTCACGATCTTTCTTTATGGGCCAAGAGTTAAAGTCTCCCCCTGCGATGACGACGTCGGCGTCCGACCGCCTCACGGCCTCCCCCAGCTGCTCGATCTGGCCCATCCTGGACTCCTGCTGCTGGTTGCAAGACTCGCTCGACTCGAACTTGGCCCTCTGAGGAAGCAATCACAAGAGGAAACGGGGACAATGCAATGAATGTGTTATCGCTGCCTACCGTGCATTTGTAGTCGGAGTTGGCGATCATGTGTGTGACGATGATGAGGACCTTGGCCTTGGTCTGCGGCAGGCGGACCTCCGCGCGGGCGAACCCCTTCCTGGCCTGGCACTCCAGATTCCCGCACTCCTCGTAGGTCTCGAAGGAGAACGAAGCCTGCTGAAGGGCGGTCGCCAGCCCAAGCCCTGCATTTAAAGGAAATCACTTCCAAATAATGGGGATCGGGAAAATTGTAGTCCCTCTCGCCTGAGCACCATGGCTTGTCGGAATCAAAGGGGTTGTAGTCTGACGGCATGGTTTTGTTGAAGGGCGGGACGCACTCCTCGTCGTTGACAGCCCCCATTTCCGGCATGGAGAAGCCCTCCTTCTGCAGGCTCTTCCTGGCCTCTTGGTAGGCCTGCTGGTACCAGACCTCCTGCAGCAAGAGGGCGTCCAGCTTGTACTTCTTCACGGCGTTCGCGACCATCGTGGGGAAGAGCGAAAGCCTTTTTTCCTGCATAGGAGACGCTTTTGGCCTTTTAGGTCAATGTGGAAAAAGTACAAACTGCGCTTGAGCCGAAAACAGTTCATACTTACTAGATCTTTGGACAGGAAAGGAATCAGCCAGACGTTGTAGGTCAACAGGTTGAGGGAGTCGGTCTTTGTCTGCGGCGGCGGCGCCGTCGTCGTCACGTTCTCAGGAGATGAGACGTTCTCCGCTGCCCGACACCTCAGGAAGTGGTGGACGACGAAAAGCAGAGCGGGTAAAGCTTTTGCATGCATATGGAAATATTTTTTCTAATGCTTTATGAAGGCGCGGGAATTGATTGATCTCATATCCGCATTTTTTTTTAAATAACACCATTGCATTCCTGCACAATTATCCTGGCCATAAAACGGAGATCTCTCTTATACAATGTAAACTCTCCTCTGTTTTTTTCCGTCGATGCTGTTCCCTCCTCGATCCTCCATGAAAGTCAAGCATAATTAAATTCCCCACGACGATTACCAAGAGCCACAACAATAAAGAGAGGAGGAGGAGGGGACCTCACACGCCGACGCCGGTGGACCGACCGACGGACCGCAGATCGAACGACGGCGGAGGAAGCCGGTCGGTCGGCGACTCTCTCTCTGTCTCTCTCTCAGGCGCAGACGCCGCCGCTTCCCCTTCCCAGGCCAATTTTTCATCTCTCTCTCTCTTCCCCCAATCCACCCTTTTCCTGCTCATTAAGCCTGGTCCTCTTGATCAAAGCCGCCTATTGCCTCCAACGGGAATTCTCACCGTGTGTACGTGCGCATTTCGAAGAGGAGGAAATTTAGAGAAGCAACATCGTGGGAAGGCTGCCCACATTTGAGCGAACAGGACTGCCGTCTGGGACAAAGAGAAAACTTAATTACTGTGGAATGCTGGAAAATAGGAGCACCAGCCCTTAAAGTTATTCTACTTGTGGAGCAAATAATTAGTTGTTGCTAAGACAACACAAGCTTGCGAAGAATGAGCTCGGGAAACTCAGCGTATGAAGAGAAAAATGTATGGATGTTGGGGGTAATGTTCGGCCCTTTAAAAAGTGCTCGCAGCACCGCCGTCGTTAAACGGGCCGCTTCTGCAGCACAGCACTTTTTCCGCCAGAAACGAGGGAGGATGGTGTGGGGTGGTGCCCGAAGATGATAATCATCTTCTGCTCTCCCCTCCTTTTCGCACCGTCTTTACAACGCATGCAGAGGTAGAAATGCCCGAGAGCGTTGGAGAAAAAAGGGGGAAAAGGAAAGGCACTGTAGCCCAAAAACTGACGACGACGGAGGGAGAGAGATAGACGGAGGGAGGAAGGGGGGAATGAGCCCCATTCTCTTTTCCTCTCCTTCTCCGCCAGTCCGTTTCCGTGCGTCGACGGTCGATCCGTGTTGAGAGTTGTGTTGTGTCAGTCGCCCTCACGCCGCCGGGCAGGAAGGAAGAGCGTGGGTCGAAAAGCACCATAGACTTCTTGCCCCTGAGGTGTTCTTTGTCTGGGTCTCTCGTAATTAGAGTGGAGGTTTTCTTTAAATCTTAAGCGAAAGCGCCTGCACTATGGGCAGCCGCGCAGTCGACCCTCCTCTCCCGGGGACACGGCCCGCCCCCGCTCCCCCTCCGAGATCCTCCACCACCGTGTTGGGGGCAGTGCAAAAGCCGGTGGCCGCTGTGGCATCCTCCTCCTCCTCCTCCTCGGCCGCAGCCAACGCTAGGGATTCCGCCTGGTCTCCTGCTCACATCTACCACGAGATCGTCGGATATTCGCGGCCGACAGAAAAAGGTAGAGAGTTGAACGCGCGGTTACGAGGGTGAAAATTGGAGTTCCTCCTCCTTTTCATTTCTATTATGCTACCACCACCCTCTCGTGATATCAATAAACAGGATTTTCATTTGTGTTCCCCTTTTTTCCTCTGCTCGCGTGAGTGTGGAAAAGGAGAAAGAAAAGAAGAAGAATGATGGAGTTATGGCGATGGCAAAGGTGCGATAAACCATATTGGAAGAAAGAGAGAGAAGTTGGAAGTGGCTGCGGAGGGGAAATGTGGCGAGGAAGGGGCAGGCTGGCTTTGCCAAAAGTGAAAACAGGATGATGCATGCAATCATCCCCCCCCTTCCCTCGTTTCCTGTCCGTTCGCATAGGTAGGCAGGAAGGGAGGAACAGGCTGTCAAACATTATCAGCGCCCCAATTTCTTCCAGCGAAATTAATTTCTTTTTCCGGGGAAGGGAAAACTAGAAGGGAAAGCTCCATAAAAATATTTTCGTGACGAACGGAAGACACGATTTTTGTGCTTTCTCTTATACGTGGCTGTGTATATTCTGAGACGGAAAACATATGAAAACTATTTTGTGTTCTTTTCCTAATTTGTTCCAGTCAACGTGGTGGAGACCCTGCAGGACTTTTGGCAGATGAAGCAGGCCAAGGGCGCCGACCTGAAGAACGGTGCCCTGGTCATCTACGAGTCGGTCCCGGCCTCGGTCCCTCCCTACGTCTGCTACGTCACCCTGCCTGGAGGGTCCTGCTTCGGCAGCTTCCAGGTTCGTGGAAAGAGATGGGCGCGATACGTTTTGGAGATATGGCCCGAGAAAAAAGAGGGAAATCTTTTCGGTTGAGAAGAGAAATTGGAGAAGATGTTTTCTCCTCCTCCTATTTTCTTCCTCCACCCAACCACCCGTTTTTCGTGCGACTAATGGGGAGATGGAAAAAAGTTTTGTGGGAGGAGAAAAGAGGGAAATCACCTCTCGTTTCTTCCCCAATCGCCGCCTGGTGGAGTCGAAAAACATGGGCGGTGGCTGCAAAGATGAAGAGGAGGAAAGAGAAAAGCTGGGCTGAGTCATCCCCATACTTTGGCGGATGAGGCAGGTGCTACGAGCAATGGTGGGGCTTTGGAGGAAAAGATCGTCAAGAGAAAATTGAAATGTTTTTCGCTACCTATCACTGTACTTGTATTGCAGAACTGCCCTACCAAGGCTGAGGCCCGTCGCAGCGCGGCTCAGATCGCCCTCATGAACTCAGTCTTCAACGAGCACCCGAGCAGGAGGATCACGGCAGAGTTCATTGAGAAGGCGGTGGCGGAGGCCAGGCAGGTAAGAGCAATTATGACGTTAAGAATTACGCGGTTTGGCGGAGAGAGAGAAAAAAGCTTCTTGGTTGGAGGAAGCAACAAGTGGAGTCAATTGCCGCTACCGCTTCCTTCGTGCAGCCGTGGGAATACGAGTTAATTTCTCTTGAACCCTGACCCTCGCTGTTCTCTTCTCTTCCAACTTTTCTGCGCCCCAAACATTTGAAGAGATACGTCTTTTCCTTTGTGCAATGCTCCAAAAAATGAAATTATTCCTTCCGTGAAAACAATTTCATTTTGGAAAATTGCCTTTTCGGTTTCTAGGGCGATCCCGAAGGTGCAGACAGTCCCAGCACAGGCATCGGAGCCTTCCGCTTCATGCTGGAGTCCAATGCGGGAAAGACAATGCTGGAGTTCCAGGAGCTGATGACCGTGTTTCAGCTGCTGCACTGGAATGGTAGCCTCAAAGCCATGAGGGAACGGCAGTGCTCGCGGCAGGAGGTGGTGGAGCACTACTCCCGGCGGCAGCTGGACGATGACATGCGGTCACAGATGGCGTTAGACTGGGTGGCCAGGGAGCAGGAGCGGAGAGGGGCGGTGCGGAGGGAGCTGCGGGATGCCGAGACGGAGCTGGAGGAGGCCAGGGCGGCCGGGAGGGAGCTGAGGTTTCCTAAGGAGAAGAAGGACATCCTCATGCTGGCGGCTTCACAAGTGGGAGGGGAGAACGGAGGAGGAGGAAAGGCGGCGGCGGCGGCAGGAGAAGACAAGTGAGGCGATTCCGCATTTCACAAAACTGCCAAAACTGTGATCAAGCGATCAGATTATCGGACAAAGTTTTATGAAGTTGTGAAAGGTGTTTCAACCGGCGAGCAGCTCGCGTCTTTCAGTCTTCGAATTTTTTTACCGGCTAGAGAAGCAGAGAAAGCCGTCTATTTCCACAAGTTGAAAAAATCATCCGGCAAAAGTTGTGGGTGTGGCAATCACGTACACGAATGTAGGCAGCATCAGCATGCAGCAATAAAAGTCCTATTTATGCAATCCGCCCAAACGCCTTTTCCAACCATCTCTCCCCAATCGTCATTCGTTGTTCGCGCGGCGGCGGCACCGCCCATATTCTTCCTTTTCCCTAGCTTGGTACCATGAGCGATGGGGGTCTTTTTACATCCTATCCGCCGCCTTGCGAAAGACAGGGAAGACGAAACCGCATCGAATCAAGCCAAGAAAGTGATTGAACGGCATTCTACGTGCAATGGCGAAAGCAAAAAAGTTCGGACAAGGGGAAAAACTTCGATTTGCACCTCTGGATTCTTTCTCCCTCTTCATTGAAACAGAATTCCTCCACGGCGGCGTATCAATACCCTGAAAACCCATTTCCAATATGTACGTATGAACGAACGTCTGACAGGTTCTGGGATGACCAGCCAAGGAAGCAGCCCGTTGGATCTTGGAGATCCGGGCATGAGGGGGGCAAGAAACGGAGGATTGGAGGAAAACCCCTTAAGGGACGCCGACGATCCATTCTTCTCTCATGGACGAAGAAGGGTGTATCAATACTAAATTTCCTTTTAGACGAGCCATTCGGACGAAGCCAAGCTTCAATCAAAGAGGTTTAATTCATGGCCCCCATTTTAATTTCCCAGTACCACCCTGTAAAAGCGATTATACCTGGCTGTCAGGTTCGAAACAAACCTCCCTCCGCCCTCCCCTAAAAACTTTGGAGGGGGAGGGAAAAAAGAAATATGGCACCCGCCGCCTCCGCCGCCTCTCCTTCCCATCGCTACTCCCCCCCCCCCCCCCCCCCCATCCTGCTATCTTTCTCCTTCCTTCTCTCGACTTCAGGTCACTACAACAAAACCCTGCTTCGCACAGGAGGGAGGCGCACCCAACATGTAGTACCTATAAGAGGAGTATGAAAGAAGGGATCGGAGGGGAAAGGAGAAGAAGGGGAGCTCGAAACGGGGCGGGGTGGGAAAAGGGACGGAGGAGGCACATGCGCTCAGAAGGAGCGGGCGAGCTACCACCAATAAAATTACCCCCTCCTCTTCCTTCTCCATCTTAGCCCTTTCCTAGGTACCTCTGAAAAAAGCACCAACTCTCTCTCTCTCTCTCTCTCCCTCCCCCTTCGTGTATACGCGGATGGAGGGGGAGGGCAGAAAACCGCCCGTTTACTTCTTCTCCTGTACTGTAGACACACAGAGAGAGTAGAAGCTTATTTCGCAGGGATGATGAGTACAGGAGGAGAGATACCATCCCCACCTATGTTGCACGCCCCCCCCCAAAAAAAAATTGGTATGATGTTGGGTCCGAAGAAGACGGAGGAGAAACGGGGGAGAGTTGCCCGCGATTACAAAAGTTGATCTCGCCGGCTCTCACGAAAGAGAAAGAAAGAGTTGGAAGACAGAAAGACAGAGACGAAAAGGTGAGTTTTTTCTCGAGGGGGGAATTGGGCGCATGTGACGTGACGTCGGCCCCTGTTCCACTCTACCTTCCTCTGCTGTATCTATGTTTTCATCCTGACGTGCAAAGTGAGATGGGAGCCGACGGCGGCAACGGCGTCGATCGAGGGGAGCGGCGGTGGTCACGCAAACGGCAGCTTCCTCGCGTCGGACGGTCGGCCGCATGGAAACAGAGAAACGACGCGAAAGGGGTGTACAATTTGTTTGAACCAGAAAGAAACGCTTTTGCATTAGTCCTACCTTGAAAGCCCAAAACAGACTGCCCTTTTCGCGTCATAACGACAATAATGAAACCACTTTTCTTACGATTAATTTTCATAGATTCATGCCCCAGTCACAGGCAAAAAAAATACTGAAGGTATCCCGCAAGCAAGCGAGGCTGTTTAAAAGGCCTCTGATTAACTCATTTTGTAGCTTGTTTTTGTGGCTTTTTGAATGTTTCTGGAATTTTCTGTACTGCGGTACTTGGTGCTGGTGCAATTGCAAAAAACTTTTGTAACTACTGAAGTTTCTGCTGCTTGTGATGATGAAACATCAGTTTTACTCCCGTATCTATCTCGTTTATGGCATCCAACATCCAAGCTAGCAATAGCCACCCTTGCTCCAGTGCCTAATCATTTTCCTTATCCCTTTAAACCGTTCCTGTTACGAAGGTAAATTGAAGGCTGTTTTCAAGAGTTATATTACGTACATAACTTGTACTGATCTTGGCGAAAAAAGGAAAAGAAAACCGCTCCTCGCTGGCTTGAAATAAAGCTGCATTTTTCCAATTTATTTCCGGGAGAAGCAGATCTGAACAAGAAGACATGATTTTCGCGTAAAGCTAAAGCTAGCTGTACCATAATCACGGAAAGGACCCGCTATCACTTTATGTTACGTGCTTCATTCACTCGAGGATATAAGCCTTTATTGGCTTGTTGTGCATCATAGTTGAGTAGTACAGATTTTAAATCTTGAAAGTTGGAGACATGACTTTTGTACTGCACTTTGCAAAAGAGAGAGGGAGCTAAAACCTGGCAAGTCTTCGGTGTGCCAAAACTAATTTCCTGAATCACAGCCCGGGTCGACCACGTATTTTCTCCCCGTGAAAATGCCGTTGAATAGGGTAGATATCGGTCCTGTACAAAGATAGTTGAAAGGAGCCCCTCCTCAGCACATCCTCTTCCAAAGCGCGTGCAGGCTGGACTTCTCGTCGAAGAGGCTTCTGACGAGGATGACCTGGACGACCCCGGCCAGCAGCATCCCTGCTACCTGCACCGTCGACCAGAAGTTAACACGCTCGAAGTTGTGCTCGGCCATGGATCGGTCCCTCGACTCGAAGGACCTGATCTGGTCCTGGAACCTCCTGGATCTGGACACCTTGTCCCGGATGGTCTTGAGCGCGTCCGTGATGTCCTGGACGGCCACATCGTAGCTGTCGCTTCCTTCCCTGAGGGCGGCGTCCTTGCCGAAGATGTCATAGAACTCATCCTCGTCGGCGTCATCGTCCGCCGAGCCCGATTCGACAATGATCTCGAAGAAGACGATCTTGGAGCTGAACCTGCTGATGGAGTTGTCGAAGCACAGCTTGTAGTCGCCCTCCGCCTTCACAGTCTGACGATGGGAGTTGTCGGACCTGAACAGGAACAGAGGAAGAAGTAAAAACTGCATCCGGAGTTTAAATACCTTCCTCTTATACTATACCTCCTGAAGTCCGCCACGAGCGGTATCCCGTCCGGCTTGGAGAGCCTGAAGTTGATCTCGATCTCGTTGTGCCTGCCCCCGTCCACCACCTGGTAGTCCACGTCCAGGGTGTCCCCCGCCGCAAGGGACTCGTAGAAGCACTCCTCCTTGCCGGCGGGGACCTCCACCGTCACCTCGCGCTCCGAGGAACGGCACAGGGACACGGGCAGGGACACGGCCAGCAGGAGGGACAACACATACGAGTGGAAGGACGCCATCACGGTCACGGTGACGGTGTGGCGGCGGAACAAAGTCCTGAGGAGAATACTTAATAAGGAACGGGATTCCCCAACTTGAACTCGGCCTCTTCTTCCTCCGCGTTAGCTGACGTCGCGGTCGGTTCTTTCCCCCCGTTTTGGCTTCTCCTCCTTCCTCCTTGTTTCCGGTTGGAGGCAGGGAGTCTTCCTCGCCGACGCCGCTCTTGCCTCTTTCCCTAGTGATGGACGAAAGGCGCGGAGGAATTCGCCAATCGATCATTGAGTTCTAATGTATTTTAAGCAAACTCACTAGCTTTTGGCTGCACAGTGCACATCGACCACAAAAGAAACGATTCAGCAAGCCCTGCAATCCGCATGCTTCAAACATTGTTTCTAACCGAGTACGTAGCTAATACCTATCTACATACAAATGGCAAATCCTACTGTATGCCGTCTACACGTCTCCGCAGGCCGTAAACATATAATGCTTCTATTTTACTAACTTTTAGTCCTTCCTACTTATGTTGCTTCAAGATAATGTAGATGTATAAACAATGCTTTCCGCTATATCCACAAGCTTTCTCGAAAGCTGCGCACAAGACTTCTTTGGACGATGGCCAAGAAGAATGCCTTCGCACGGTGGTTGGAAAGCTGAGGTAGAAGAGAAAGCTGATCTGCCACAAAGGAAACAAGAAACTGAGCTTCTAAGTACACCTTTTCCGAATAATACAAATAAAATTAAAATGGTGCACAAGAAGAAGCCCCGCTCCCTGCGGCACTTTTGCCTGAAGGCCGTCCCGCGGCTGATCAGCGGCCACATCCGCGTCCTCGCCCAGAAGGCCGGGGCCGCAAAGTGGTACTCACTCATGAGCGGCGGCGATGAGGGAGGCGACGATCGAGAGGCTATTCTTCGGCGGCAGGTGGATCACCTCAAGCGGCACGTCTACGAGAACGTGGTGTGGTACGACTACGAGGACGTGTTCCGCGCGGTGCTGCAGGGGGTGGAGGACGCTTTGGGGAAGACGAGGAAGGGTTGGAGGCCGGACGCAGACATGGCGCAGTACCGACAGGAGATGGAGGCACTGTCCCTCTTCGCCGAAGTCGTGCTCTTCTCGCGCATCAGGCGCCTCGACTTTGGCTGCGTCCCAAAATCGCTCAGGAGCAGGGTGGTGGACAGCTTTAGCGTCTTCTCCAACCTTCGCTCCCTGGTGCTCGGGTCGGGAACGGGCGGGCAGTGGCTCTTCAGCGGGTCCATAGCAAAGAGCGTGGCTGCGGGGATGGAGCAGATGCGGGAGCTGGAGAGCCTCTCCTGCAGGTACGACTGCACGCCGGAGATGCTGGAAGCACTGTCGCGGACTTGTGCAGCAAGCATGAAGGTGCTGGACGTGGAGGGATCGAAGAAGTTGGACGACACTTGCTTGGGGTCGATATTGGCCATGAACAACTTGCACGAGCTCCACCTTTTCAACACCAAAATCAGCGACGAAGCAGGAGCGCAAATTCTATTAAGGCTTCCGAAATTAACGAGATTGGTGAAAGCAGACTTCCTGTGCGAGTCTCTCGGTTGGATTGATTACTTGGAGGAGGAGGAGGCGGAAGGTGGTGGGCCAAAATTCTTGCAGACTGAATTCTTTCCTTCGCAAAAGTACTACTTCCACGAAGAGTGGCAGATGGAGATGGTGTCCCGCCTCTGCCCCTTCATTTCCAAGATGTTCTTCATCTTCCACGAAACTTGCGTTCCGGACTTTACCGTCCTCTCCAGCTTCGAGTACCTAACCGAACTGTGCCTCTTCGGCGGAAGCTTCTACTCCGACAAGCTGGACGCCCTCTTGGAAATCAGGGGAGGGCAGCTCACGTCCTTGTCTCTGATGTCCGTGTCCAAAGTGGACTTCCTGGCCGTGGCTCTCATCTCTAGGCGATGCCCGAACCTCCAATCTTTCTCTCTGATAAACTGTGAAACTGGCGAACCGCGGCCGGCGGCCGACCCCAACTCGGACGAAGCCTACGAGGGGCGGCAGGCGTATCTCTCGATGGCCACAGCCGCGCAGGATAATATCACCGACTTTTCCCAGGTGACGGAGGTGACACTGCACAGTAAGTGCCGGAAGCTGTACCTGACCTTCCTGCTGTGTCGCTGCCCCAATGCGGAGGTGATCAGCCTGGGGCCTGCCTGCCAGGTGGACGACGAGGCAATGCTCAAGGTGTACGCCTGCCACGGCCTTGCTAGGCTGAAGGAGTTCCACTGCGAGTCGATGGACACTCGAGGGCTGACGCTGGACACTGCCAGGATGCTGACGGCCGGGTGCCCGGAGCTGAAGACGCTGGCGGACCTGCAGTCCTGGAAGGGGACGTCCCCGGCAGAGGTGGGGAAGTTCAGGGAACGGTGCTACGAGGCCAACTTGGACCTGGACATGCGGAGCCACCAGAGGTTGAGACAGATCTTGGAAATGAGGGGCTCGGAAAGGAGGAGCCACTTCAACCTGATCGCCGGTCCCACCGTGGAGAGGATGCGGATGGCCAGGGAGCAACAACTGCAGCAAGAAACATAAGAAAAAATATATCCACAAAATATTCATGCAGAACACAAAACAATCATTGGAAAATTATATACCTTTCGACGACGAATAGTAGCATAAATCACTTGCAAGAATATATTTTGGAACTAGTTTCCAGCCACAAACATATGCACGCTCTTTTCCCCGGACACCATGATCCTCGCCCTGCTCGATCCGACCACCGCTGCCAGCCGCTGGGCGTCATACTTGGTGTAGAGGACGGTGACGGACATGTTGGCTTTTCCCTTCCGATCAGAGGACTGCAGCATGTTGCACAGCTCGGCGAAGAAGTGCGGGTGCTGCGGTAGCTGGTAAAAGACAAGGTGTCGGATGCCCTTGACGGCGAAGCGCCGGTAGAAGTGGACCCTCTCGGTGTAGAGCATGAAATGAGTCTCCCCGTGAAAAAAGTGATCCCTGGCCTTGGCCACGTCCTTGTCCTTTGTGTACTCGCACACCTCCAGGAAGTCCAGGTCTGACTTTCCGCACCAGTTGCGCACGCGCACGTAGTCGAAGTAGGATGGAACGAAGACGAAGGTGTGGAACATGGAGTCCTTCTTGAACTCTGGCATGGTCTTGGCCTCGAAGTAGGAGAAGCGGTCGTCCGGGGAGGAGGCCACGGACTGGCACCGCACCCGGTGGAAGACGAGCGGCACCTTGACGACCACCCGCGCCACCTGCTCCGAGGATCCCGCCACCTCCTGCACCGTCCTCGCCCGCCCCATGTAGTTGGAGCAGCGGCGGGAGAGGAGGGCGCTCACCTCGGGCATGTAGCAGTCGGAGAAAACGGCGGTCTGGCGGTAGCGGGCCGACTGCCCCTCCAGGGCCCACATCCGCACGCGGGTGAAGTCAGCGCCGTGAGAGCGGGACGGCTGAAGGTTGAGGTGGGTGAACAGGTGACTTACGTGCTCCCAATTCTGAAAAATAAAAGTAAAAGTAAAAATGACGAAATGACAAAAGTCAAAGAGAAAAAATTGCGATGCACCTGCATAGCAAACACGTTGGCCTGGTCAGCGATCAGGACTTCTATGGAAGACAAGAAGTCGTAGTCGATGCCGTCCTTGTCTTCGGCCGACCCTATCGACATGCGGAGTCCGAGCGGGGACGCTATGATAATGTCGGAGGAGTAAAAGTCTGCGTACAGCTTGAGGGTCTTCTTGGTGACGGCCAGCCCTATCCGGAAGCCGTCGTCAATGTTGCCGGCGAACGTCTCGTAGAAGTCATCCGGCTTGTTGCCGCGCTTCTCCTCTACTTTGTCAGTGTCATCGCCGCCGAACTCCTCGTCGAACCTACTGCGGTTGGCCACCTTTCCGCCCTTGTCCTCTTCAAAGAGAAGCTTGCGCATCATTCGGACGATGCGGCGGGCGGACTCCCTGAAGGGCACGACGATCAGCACCTTCGGTCGGCAAAGTCCCTGATCCCTCATGCCAGGAAGGTCGTCCTCCTTGGAGGCAGCTTCCTTCTTCTCCTTCTTGGCGTTGTTCAGCAGTATCTTGGCCCTGGTCTTTAGGACGTGGTTGAGCGCGTGGGCGGTGTAAACGAAACGAACTTCCTCTCCGACAGAGACATTGCTCTCGGAGAAGCCCAGGTCCTTGTAGGAGTTAAGCACGGAGAAGAGCTCCAGCTGGAAGGGCGTCATGACGGAATTTTTATCGAGCCGCGACCCAGCCGGGTTTGCCCTCCTAAGGTTTTTCAGGAGCTGGGCTTTGAAGTGGTGCTCTTCCAGCTCTCCCTCGCGGATTCTCTTCACCTTCCCCATAACCATTTCCTCCTGCCGCCTCTCCCCTTCCAGGTCCACCTTTTGTTCATCGAGAGCCAGAGCCGGGGCGGGCTTCTTCTTGGTCTTGGGTCGCTTCCACGCTGGAACTGAGACTACCAGGCGACCCATGCAGGAGAAGTCCTTGGCGACACTCTCAGAATAGCTTTGGCTCTCCAAAACTTCTCGAAGGCCCTCCGGAAGAGAGTGTTCCATGCGCGTGAGAAAAGGCTCCGCCCGCCCAGGCCCCTCCTTGGCCTCTTCCTCCTCTTCTTCGGATGAGGGAGATTCGGATTCCTCCTCGGACTCCTCTTCAGGAGCAGAATCTTCTCCTGACTCCTCTTCTTCGTTCTCGTTTTGGACCTCTTCTCCTTCCGATGCGGAATCCTCCTCCTGATCCAGATCTTTGCCGTCGTCTTCCTCCTCCTCCTCACTGGTTCCGTCCTCCTCCTCTTCCTCCTCCTCACTGCTGGTGTCCACCGCCAATTCCTTGTCCTTGTTCTCGCCAAAGACGTCCAACAGCCGGTCGTAGTCACTGGGAGACTCCTCCTCGTCCGATTCCGAGTGGTCCTCGTGCTGCCCGTCCTCGCTGTCCTGCTCTTGCTCGGGCACCGGGGCCACCTCCACGGCCTTACGCTGCTTCCAGAACCCCTTCGACCTCTTGGGCTTCTTGGCGAACCCTGGCCTGCCCCGGTGGGACCCGGGGGCAGGGCGCTTGCGCGGAGGGGGCATGGGGGACTTTGAGCTAAGGATGGGCTGCGGCAGTGGTTGTAGCTTTGCCAGAATCCTTGGATGAGTGTATGAAGACGGCCACGTTGCCCTAGTCCAAGTCGGGCACAAAGTTCACGTTGGAGACGCACACGGCGGGAATGCACACGACGAGCGTCGTCGTTGACGAGGTCCGGGTCCGGGTCCGGCGTGCACTCCAAGTCTCCAACCACGTTGTTGTTGACACACGTTTTGCTCTTTTTGTGCTCTTGTCTCTCTGAACCTCTTTCACGCGGCGGCGGCGGGAACGCCCAAGGGGAGAGGGGACAGGGCACAGGGGAGAGTGAATGCGTAGGGATGGAGTCGATGGACGCAAAAAGATTAGCTGAGCTGCTGAGGGACGGATACGTTTCGTTCCTTTAGGCAAAACACAAAATCAGTGTATCCAGAATCCAGATGTTGTGATTTTGCGCGAAAGTGGCGCTTTTTGACCCCTCCTCGCGCATTGTTTTTTTATCTCGCGCAATACGCAAGAAACCTAAAAGGTGGAACATTTTTTGTGTAGTAAAATTTAATTAAATGTTATTATTGAAAAATATTCCGAAAAGTTTAAAAAGTAAACGGAAAACCTATCCTCATACGTCAAAAAATACAATAGAAATGGACATTTTAGGCTGGTGAATTTTGACGAAAAAAATCTGGACACACGGCACAAAATGCGTCAATGCAAACTGCAAACTGCAAAGTACACTGACGGAGTCTACGACGATAATGATTGACGCGAGGGCCTCTCAGGTTATCACAGGGGGGTGAGCATGTATGTGAAGATCTTTAAAATATTTATATGTATTCAAAATAGCTTTTTGTTTGGAAGGAGTAGTTCCCAAACCTCAAATTTCGCTGTCGGTACGCCTTTCTGACGACCCTTTTATCTTGGGGCATATTTTTGCTTCGACCACTTGGCAACCCTGAGGGGGGAATTTATTGCCATTTTGGTGGGTTGAGGGATGCTGGG
>JAAUYB010063271.1_pt1 | contig 24022 bp, 18 predicted proteins | sample 7278071 | NCBI WGS metagenome assembly JAAUYB01 (sample SAMN14350121, study PRJNA611818) | marine sediment metagenome | isolation source: surface marine sediment (1.8m) | place: French Polynesia: Moorea | collected 2018-08 | reverse complement strand
GGCTAGACTGAAGAAGTTTCCCTATGTCATCGTCTTCACCTTTGTGGATGATGTCATCGATATATTTGCCTTGATCCATGCCCGGCGACACCCGGATGCATGGACATCCAGAGTTGGGGATTTGTCAGAATAACCACCGTATTCTTGACGGTGAAACCATACCGAGTATCACTTCGCGAACCATGAAGGCGACCGACATTCTGGCAGACAAGGTGGGGCTCTTCTAGCCGCCATTCCAGATGCTTACCCGGCACAACACACAGGCCACCATCCGCTACACGCACATCCAGCAGCACAAGAAAGGTGCGCGTATTTGGCTGCAAGGACCCGCCCTGCATCATGCCGGCTTTCCCGTGGGCACCGCCATTCGCGTCGCCTATCTGGCCACCTGTATTCAGGTGACCGCGCAGGCAGACGGCGGCCGCAAGATCAGTCGGCACCGACAGGGTCCCGTAATGGATATCACCAATCAGAAGGTCGCCGCGTTGGCCGGTCCGCTTGGCAAGGTGCGCGTCGCCATCGAGACCCGCTGTATCACCATCCGCCTCCATCCCTGGATCGTCCTTGCCCGTCAGCGCGAAGAGCGCCTGGGTGCGGTGTGGACCATGGGCACGCTGTTTGCGGGCGCGGGTATCTCATCGGCTGCGCTGCGTGCGGGTCTGGCCGAGGCCGGTGTGCCCGCGGAAACCCGCTGGCTGGTGGATCGAGAGAGCCGTTACCCGGACCTGGCCGCACGACTCCACCCGGAAGCCCACATGATCGCCGCCGATCTGGAAGAAGTGGAAGCCGACCTGCTGTTCCCGGTCGATCTGCTGCACGTAACACTGCCGTGTACCCGCTTCAGCGTCGCGGCCAGGAACCGACAGAAAGGCGCACCGGAAGCGGAACCCGACGCCACGTCGGTTTGGGGATTCCTGCGCTTGTTGGAACACATCAATCCCACTTTCCTGGTCTTCGAGAACGTGGTCGCGGCCCGGAAGTCGGCCGGCTATTGCCTGATTCGTGCGGCGCTGCGACGCATGGGCTACTGCCTGCACGCCGCCATTCTGGATCGGTACCAGGCAGGCAGTTTGGAATCCCGTCGCTGGTGGTTGGTGGCGGTGTCCGCGGGATTGGGCCAGCCCGAGATGCACGCCATCCCACCGTATCCGGCGTATCATGCAACCCTGGCCGATGCCTTGGAGGATGTGCCGATTGACGGCGCACATCCCTATCTGACCGAGAAAGCGAAACGAGACGGCCGCGCCTTCCAACGCCTGTTGGTGACCGGATCGGCGACGCACCTAGGGACCATCGGCAGAGGTTATCATAAACGCCGGAGTTGTGAACCCATGTTGACCGACGGCGATCAGGAACGGTTGTTGACGCCGCTGGAGCATGCCAGGGTCAAAGGGATTCCTGATGGGTTAGCCGAAACACTCCTGGCCGGGGTTTGCCCTTCGGTGGCGCATCGGGTTTTGGGGCAGAGTGTGCTTTGGGGTCAGGCTTACTCAGGGTAGGATTCTGGTGGCCATCAGCATTGGCAATGCAATTTTTTTCTCAGGAGATCATAGTTCTGAATCATAGGTAAAGGGTTTTCTGAAACACCTTTCGTATGATAGCATCTCAGGGTATCCTCTTTGTCAAGAGCAGGAACGTCGCGTAAAAAACTTTTAGAAGCTCCTTTTCTCCAATGTGTCTCACCAGTTCAGTACTGGTGACGATGTTGTTGGAACCACGATGTTTAAGCGCTCAGTTTTTTGCCGTTCAACTTTATGCTATGTGACAAAGATGTTTCAAAATCGTAATTCTGGAGGCATTAATGCTAAAAAAGTTTATAACGACGAGTAGTATGCTTATTTTTCTCACTTTTGGTGTACTTCAAGTAATGAGTTCACCAAACTTACCGTTCCCTGAACCTGAAACCCTCAATTGTATGGAGTGTTGCGAACGGGAATTTGGGGCTGCTGAGGTGGTTTCATGTCTGGAGTACGGAGACAGTGGCGCCTTTTGTACGATTCGGGTTGGCACCACGACTTGGACGCATCCTTACGCCATTTTTTGTGGGCCGGCGGAGTGATATGAGGCGTCCTTCTTGCACAATCGCATGAAGGATTTTTTAATTCTTTTCTGATGTCTAGGGAGTCGCTTTGCCGGCTCAATATGCAATACATCCAGGCCTACCTCATTTTTAGGGCGAAGCCCCTGAGCTCGGAGTCTTCGGAGAGCGACAGATCAAAGCCCGGGGTGAGGCACGAACCCTGGGTAGGCAAACCCACCCCAACCACCGCCGCCGCGAAGCGGCGGTCTCCATACGGCGACATACGCATGGGTCATGAATCTGCACCTCGATTGCCGCCGCTTCGCGGCGGCGGTCGGGTGGGGAATGACAAAACCCAGGGCTCCTTCGTCGCCCCGGGCTTTGATCTGTCGCCCTCACAAGTTCGGGCTTGAGGGCTTCGCCCAAAACCACTTCGAAAAAGGACCGTTCACTGGATTCTCAAGCCGGTGCCTTCAGAATTCTGAAAGGTGATCGGAGTAATATATAGGAACTTGCATCCAGTTGCTTCGTGTAATCTTTGATTCGGAAACCGACCGTTTGGCGGATGGTGATTATGCTGATACCTTTTCAGGACAGGTGAAACGAAAACGAGTAGATCTGGGCCTCTAACGAGCACCTGCACTGCTTACGGTACCGGGCCACGACGATCGGATACACCGGCCTGGTTTTGTGAGAACAACTCACAGAAAAATAACTGGACGACTGTTAAGGAGACCCTTACAATACCCCACGGTTTACAAACAACTGCCCGAAGACACCCGTTTATAGGCCCATCATTCAAGCCTTTTACCAAAAAAACACTATGGAGATTTTTATGAGTCTACTGCTCTCCCTGTTATTCGTATGGCTGCCCGACCCCGGCATGCCTGAGACCTTTGTCTACCCGGCAGACTCAACTTCCGGGCCTTTTTATGTACGTGCGGACATCTTTGAATCCGTGATGCACGAGGTTGACTTGGAAAACCCGATTCTTCCGATCGAACGCTTGAAATCCTTAGGCTTCCCCGAGGAAAGTTTCGAAAACCTAGTCATGTTTTGGCAAGGTGATTTGAAAGCTGTCAAGCGAAGCATCGATCGAAGACGTGCACTCAATCTGTCCTACGATAACCCCAATGACTGCTTAAGCACAACTTATGGTGCTTCCCATTGGAAATCGTTCAACTCTCCCCAGGAACGCGCCCAACAAGCACGCAACATCTATGAAGGCCGTATTGTGGCTATGGAGCGTTACTACGAGATTGGTGGTTTGACCGGCCACACGATCGCACGCGTTGCCATTTCACAAGAATGGCGGAAGCAATCCAACGATGTTGACACGGTTTATCTGGTGATCCCCCAAGGGGTCTCTAGTTTCAAAGGGCTGAATTTCTGCAACTTCAGCATGGGCCGCGATACCGAAGCACCGATCCTGAATGCCTCCGTTCTGATCTTTCACCCCGGGGCAGCCACCCAGAATGGTTTGGTCCATGTGGGTAGCCAGGGTCTGGTTTATGAAGGGTTCGACGGTCGTGTGATTGAAAAACCCCGAGGCAAGAGTAAGCAAAAACGCGTTCCCTTCAAAACATTTCTGGAACAAACCATCGCACTGGTCAAAGGGGAGGAAGCACAATGACATTCCTCCTTCTTTCCATACTGGCCTTTTCAGACTGTAGTACGGTCAACCTAATGAACTTCGCCGGCCGCATGGGCTCTCGTTATGCGGTCACCTTAAACGGCTCCGTGACCACCGTCGGCACCAACGGCAGTACCGTCTTCTCCAAAGCAATGGCCGGTTGGGCCCCCTGTAGCGGCATGACCCAATCTTCAGACGCAAGCAAAGCACTGCACTTCGATGTGTATTACATCAATGCCAAACCGCAACCGGATGCCAATGGCAACAATGTACTGGGTACCACCCAAGCCTGGGAATCCATGACTTGGACGGCAAGTGACGGTTCTTACTCTCAAGAATTCGCCACGGAAATCAGAATCAAAATCTGGACCCAAGACAGCAATGGCAATCAACTGTCAGAAGCTGATCTTGTGGGTATTTTGATGCATGAATTGGGTCATGGCTTTGGTTTGGACCATTCCTCCGGATGCTCTACAGCCATCATGGCGGAGGATGCGCCTGCCTCCACCACCCCTGGCCGTACCTATCAGATTGCAGCAGGACCGCTTGCGGTCGAATGCGATGAGGTCAAGAAAATTGATAATGACGACCCTTGGGACGAAAGCCTGGGTAGCCTTTCAAACGGTACCATCTCCAACGGCTCCGCAAGTGGTGGCGGCGGCGGTGGACTCGGCGGCGGTGGCGGTATCGAGGGTAACCTTTGTAGCAGTGTCGCATGTCCTCCCGGACATGAGTGCACCAACGGCGCCTGTATGCCGGACAACAACGGCTGTGTTGTACCCTGTCCCTCCGGTTATACCTGTTCCTATGGTGTCTGCGTCGGCGTTAGTGTCGGCGATCCCGACTGTGACTGGCCCTTCGATTGCTCCGAAACCTTCAAAACCCTGCCCGACAATTCCGGCTTTAACTTCATTTCTCTTGGCCGTGGGTTGATGCTGGCGGTGGATTTCGATCATGACGGCAAGGTAACTGGGCGTCGTGAGGTCTTTCGCGGTCATACTGACATCTGGGAAGAGTATCAACTGACGCCTTGGGAAGCGCTTGCCCGCTTCGATGAACCAACATATGGTGGCAATAACGACGGCTTTCTGGATCACCATGATTTAATTTGGAAAAGCCTGCGCGTTCACGACATGGACAAGCGTCTCAAATTGAAACAACATCCCGAGGAAATCGGTCTCGATTATATCGAACTTCCATAAGCCAATCTCAACAGGAAGGGGAACACTGTTCCCCTTATTCATTTAATACTGCCACGCTCTCAAGAAAACTTTACCTGCTTTGCAGAAAGGCTTCGAAATGATAAAGGCCCATTCCCGAATCCCACTCCGTGATCTCGGGAAGATCGGTCCGCAAAGGAATCATGGTCCTATGTCAGCAAAGGTTCCTTTAGTTGACACCGAGAGCCCATCTGGCGAGAGCGATTTTTCCTGTTTAGTATCTTATTGAGAAATCAATGTTTAGAATACCCTTTCCAAAATTTGATTTCTGTCCGGTATCAAGGCCCTTCAGTCTTCCATTCCTCGGCATCGTCGCCCTCTCCCCTTGATCCCTCCGATCATACGCGACCACCGCCGGTGCCGGCCGGTTGGCTTCACCGCAAGGCGGCCGCCTTCACTGGGTTGCGGCGCCGGCGCTTGCTTTTCCAGGGACCGGCCGGAACCGTCGCCGCCCGCGTGATTTCTCTCCAGGTCAAGGGGAGGGCCCGGATCCCTCCGACTGGAGGTTTCTGATGGTCACCTTGTGTGGCAAATAAAATCGCTTCCAAGTTCTCAATGTCGTGGAAGGTACCGGCACCAATTATCCGGGCCGGTATGTTTCGCCTGGCGCCAAAGGCCGTAAGGCCAAAGACCGCTTTATGTGGTTTCCCACGGCCAGGCCTCGAGATTTGGTGAATAAAGTCGCCTTGCTTCTGAAAATCTCCTTGGACCGGGGTTTCCAGTCTGGTGAAGACAGCGACGAACCGGCCCTGTTCAGCATGGAAACCGGTCCATCCCTTCTTGCGCGAGACGCTCATCGAGGCCCGCTCCGCGCCCTCGAAAATCCGGGAATGCAAGGTTGGGCTGAGAACCCTGTGCCCTGTCCGCGATGAACGCATTCCCAAAGATCAACAAGCCAAACTCTGCACGGAGAAGACGGCCCGGGGGCTGACCGCCTACCGGGTCTGTCGGAACTGTTGCCGCGAACTGGAGAAACAGGCCGGGATGACCACGGGCACATTGTTCTTGTTAAATATTACCTCATTAGGTTGTATTCTCCAGATATAGACAAAATACCACCACTTTTTTGTCCAAATGAGCCCTTGGATCGACGCCGAGGGGTCCTTTGCCCGAGAACGGGACCGGTTGACACGCGTCGAGGGGGTTCCGTTCTCGGGAGCAGGACCATGTTCGGAGTCGGAGACCGGTTCCGTTCCCGGGATTGGTTATACCTGAACAACCCGAAGGTGGTTCCAATCCCGGAAAAGCGCCCAACGAATCATCAACCCGGGTTGTTTTTTGCGGAAATGCGTTCGAGGTTCTCGGCCGAGGAGGCTCTGTACCGGGCACGAAGTTGTAAAATTGACGGCTCACGGCGCCGATATCGAGAAAAGATACGGCTTCGTGAGTTCTTGTCGCCCGGTTTTCGGGCTCTAAACTCCTTTTTCATACATGAAAAGCCAGATTCCCGACCGTCGTGTTGTGTTTTTCGTTTTGACAATACCACTGCCCGAGAACGAAGCCCCCTTTTGTTTTCAAACTGGTTATGTCACCGGGAATGGAACCGGCGTGAACCTTCGCGGTTATCGAAAAAACCTCATCGTTTAAACCTGTGAAGAAATGATTCGCCTCAAACCCTCGATCTTTTTATCCAATCCATCTACCGAGAGTCGATCTATCCCGGGTCGTCGCCGAATGTGTCGAGGAATCAAAGCGGGTTCTTTGATTCTCAGTTTATCGAGGCAACCGAAGCAGCCGTATGTGAGTCCTGCCTGCCTCCAATTGGCAACCCCAAAAACAGCTTGAGTCCCGGTTTGCCTCTTCGTCGCTTCGTTTGGATGCACGCCGGCAGTGTGCGCCTCGATGCCCATAATGCATTTGCCCTGCTTTATTGACGACAAAGTACCCGGTTCCGGTCTGAGTTGTGGTAGGATCGACGGAAATCATCGATGCATTGGCGGAGGTTTGTATGTCCGGGCAAAGCAATAAATATCGCCTGATCACCCGAAGCGATTTTGACGGTCTGGTATGCGCGGTTCTATTCAAGAACCTGAAAATGATCAACGAGATCATGTTCGTTCACCCCAAAGATATGCAAGACGGCAAGGTCAAGGTATCCGTTACCGACATCACCACCAACCTGCCTTATGTTCCCGGTTGCTACCTGTGTTTCGATCACCACCATAGCGAAACCGTTCGCCTTCAGGATCGACCCGAAAATCACATCATCGACCCAAGCGCGCCCTCGGCCGCGCGCGTGGTCTTCAATCACTACGGCGGCGCCGAGGCTTTTCCCAATGTCACCGAGGACCTGATGAGCGCGGTGGACAAGGCCGATTCGGCTAACTTCACCAGGGAAGAGATCACCGACCCTCAAGATTGGAACCTGTTGGGTTTCCTGATGGACGCCCGAACCGGTCTGGGGCGCTTCCGTCATTTTCGCATCTCCAACTACCAGCTCATGATGGACCTTATTGACTATTGCCAGGACCATGATATCCACGAAATATTGAACTTACCGGACGTAAGGGAGCGCTGTGATCTTTTCAGGTCGCACAAGGATTTGTTCGCTGAGCAGTTGAAACGCTGCTCCCAAAGCTACGGCCCCCTGGTCATCTTGGACTTGCGCGACGAGGAAGTCATCTATACCGGAAATCGCTTTCTTATTTACACCTTGTTCCCTGAGTGCCAGATATCCATCCACCTGATGTGGGGTCTGCGCAAGCAGAATACGGTGTTTGCGACCGGGAAGTCCATCTTCAATGAAAACCCCATCAATATCGGCGAACTGATGCTGCGTTACGGCGGCGGCGGTCACCCCGGCGCGGGAACCTGCCAGGTGGCCAACGACCAGGTAGACAAGGTGAAAGACGAGTTGATTCGCTATATAACTGAACACTCCTAAACAACCGAGACGTCGATGCATCCATAGGAGCCCGCCATGAGCGAACTGAAGTCCCGTCGATCGGTGATTGCCTGGTGCCTTTACGACTTTGCCAACTCACCATTTACCACCCTGGTGGTTACCTTCATCTACGCGGCCTACTTCTCCAAGGCCATGGTCCTGGGCCCGGACGGTGAGCCGGACGAGATTCTGGGTACGGCCCTGTGGTCCCGCGCGGTCACCCTCACCGCGATCACCGTGGCCCTCTTATCCCCGTTCATGGGCGCCCTGGCCGATAGCGGCGGTTACCGCAAGAAGTTCCTGCTGACGGCCACCATGATCAGTTTACTGACCACCGCGGGTTTGTTTTTTGCCGAGCCCGGCCAGGTGCTGCTTGCGCTGGTCATGTTCACTATCGGCAATATCGCTTTCGAGATGGGCATGGTCTTCTACAATGCATTTCTGCCCGATATCACCGACTCGGACAAGGTAGGAAGGATTTCCGGGATCGGTTGGGGTTTGGGTTATCTGGGCGGCCTGCTTGCCCTGGTCCTTGCTCTGGTCGGCTTTGTACAAACCGAAACACCCTGGTTCGGTTTCTCCAAGGAACTGGGTGAAAACATTCGCGCTACCAATATCATGGTCGCGGTCTGGTTCCTGGTCTTCAGCCTGCCGCTTTTCCTATGGGTCAAGGAAGCGCCCGTGTCCGGCGGCGGTTCTTCGTTCAAGGCAACCGCGGCCCAACTCAAGCAGACCTTCGTCGACATCCGCCGTTACCGGCAGATCGTACGTTTTCTGATTGCGCGCCTTGTCTACAACGACGGTTTGGTGACCATCTTCGCCTTCGGCGGCATATACGCGGCGGGCACCTTCGACTTCGAGATTGCAGAAATTCTGGTCTTCGGCATCGTCTTGAATATCACCGCCGGCGCCGGCGCCTTCGCCATGGGTTTCCTGGATGATAAGCTGGGCGGTAAACGCACCATCATCATCAGCCTGCTGGGTCTGTTCCTGGGAACCCTGTTGGCCGTCCTCGCCCCGGACCGCACCTGGTTCTGGGCGGGCGGTATCCTGGTAGGCATCTTCTCGGGACCCAACCAGTCGGCCAGTCGTTCGCTGATGGCCCGCTTCGTACCCCATGACAAGGAAAACGAGTTCTTCGGGTTCTTCGCGTTCAGCGGAAAGGCAACGGCCTTTTTGGGCCCTCTGTTTCTGGGATTACTCACGCAAATGTTCAACTCGCAACGAGTCGGTGTCTCGATCGTGTTGGTGATGTTGGCGGTCGGCCTGATCCTACTGCTTCGCGTCGACGAGGACGAGGGAATTGCCGTGGCGAAGGAATCGAATTGACCCGTCCCGAGACGCACGCACAGGGGTAGCCGAAATTATCGACAAAATTAGTTAGAAGACCGTGAAACTTGAACTTAGGGCTTTTCTTCTGGCATTGGATTTGCTATTTTTCCGGGACAGTGACTTAATCCCCACGTTGTATGCGCGGTGGAGACATACCGTCCAGGGAGCCCTGCCCTTATGATTGCTACATATCGTGCTGCTCTTGCCCGACTGGCCGCCGGCATTTTAATTATCTTACTGGCGCTTGGCGCCTGGGCCCAGAAGACGCAACGGTTCTCTTCGGAACCCGCCCCCGCCTTACTTACTGAAAACGAGGAGCCCGAAGTACTCCCCGCTGTCGTCCTGGAGACACCCGGTCATTCCGTCACCGTGAAATACTCCTCCGAGAGTGCCGTTCTTGCCCTAGGGCAGCCTTGACCAGGTTGTTTCCCGATTATCTGATTTCCCGATAATCCCGCGCAAGACTCGGTCTAATCGCCCGCGGTACATTCAGGCAAGGAGGTTTTCCGATAACCCTCCAAGGTCGGAGTGTCTCTTGCTGCTATGACCTTCGGCTTGCTTGCTTTTCCCGCCTTTGTCATTGACCCGAGAGACAGCCTGAATGTGGTCAATCGCGCCGGTCGGCTCAGTTATACGGCTTGGACGAATCCGTCAGCGACAGCGATGACAGGACGCTGTTCACGTGGTTTTCGAACAATTTGAGAAAGTCATCGCGCAACCAGGCGCTCATTTGGGTTTGCTCTTTTCGGCTCTTTGCGACCAGTGCTTCAAAGGCTGCCCCCGATTCGCTTTCCAGGTTTGCTACCGCCTCCATGATAAAAGCCGCCGGTTTTTCCACCGCCAGTTTTCCTTTGCCTCTACCGTGCAGGGCCGCCAACAGGTAATAGCTCAGCAGCAGGCTGTAGAAGTGGCTCAGGGCCTCCGTCTTCCAAACCACAGCACCCTTGCGGTTGATGAAGTTCATTGCCTTTGCAAAGCTGAAGCCGCCAAGGTATCCCCCCAGGAAACCCAGTATCATGCCTCCGCCGAAAGTCATGCCGCCGGAGAGAATATCCGCGATCAGGCCCGTGCCCGCCGAGGTCACCGCGCCCGCAATCAGGCCCGTGCGCTCTTCTTCCATCTTGCCGCCGACCAGGCCGGTCACCTGTTCGATATCCGCTTCCAGTTGCGCCCGGCCCTCCGCTTCCAAGCCGTGCCGGCGAGTCAGCAGGTCCAGGTAATCGTCCAGACGGGTTTGCAGTTCGCTCAGTAGGCGTGCGAAGAGTCGCTTGGGTTCGCCCTTGTCTTCCGGGTCCGGGCTCTGGTGCGCGGCGAACCACAAGATTTCACCGGCGCTCCCGGCGCATGCCTCGAACGTGGCGCGGCGTTCGGCCACGAAGCGGGTGCGCAGCCTGGCCAGAACCTTTTGCCGGCTCTCGGGCAGCAAGGGGGAAACCGCGTCCAGCATGCGCAGTTCCTGAAGCCAGGTTCGGGTAAATGCGTCCAACAGGAGGACATCTTTCAGGCATGCGTGTTTCTCATAGGATTTTCGCCAGTGTTCGCGGGCTTCGCCGGCGGCGGTCATGCTTTCGCCGGGTACCTGGTTGAGGATCATGATGACCGGTTTTCCCAGGGCGTCCAGCAGTTGAAGCTCGCCCTCCACGTAACCGGCATCCTCCGGTTCCTCGCGCGCGTTGACCAGGTACAGCACCACATCGGCCTCAGCTCTCACGTTTTTGGCCGCTTCCAAGGAGGAATACAGGGCGCGATCGAAGACCCGGTCCACGACCTCGTGCATCAGCCAGCCGACAGCACCGCCCTCTTGCTTCAGACGCTTCAACAACTTGCCCACGGGCCCGAAACCCGGCGTGTCCCAAAGGATGAGGGTATCGCCCTCGGCTTCCAGCATCACGAACCGTTCGCTTTCCTCGGTCACATGCGTCGCGTCGCGAACCTCGCCCACGTCGCGGCGCAACAGGGTTCGGGTGAGTGTCGTCTTGCCGATGTTGGTATGGGAGATCAGGCTGAGCACAATCGATTCGCTCATGACAGGTTCCTTTGAACGGCCGCGGCGGCCTTGTCGATATCGTCCGTACCCGGTTCGTCCAGTTTTAGCCAGGCGCATTGGGGACCCACCGTGGTCTGCCAGGCCTCGCGGCGACCGGGTTTTTCGGTTTCGTTCACGCGGGAAGCATCCACCGCAATCAACAGCGGCGTCTCGCCCGCGGCTTCCCTTGCCGCTTCCGCAAAGACGCCGTGCACCTCGCGCTCGGGTGTCTGGACGCCGTTGAAGACCACCATGCGCACCGCGTCGTCGTTGTCCGACCAGTCCGGCGCCTCATCGCCCCACTCCGCCCGATCGATGGTCATTCCCTCCAGTCGTTCACCCCAAAGGGAACGGCCCAGCGAGGCTACGCCCGATTGTTGGGCTTCGGGCAGGCTGTAGCTGTAGGCGGTAACGACCAAACGACAACCCTGACCGCGCAACGGCGCCAGCAACTTCATGAACCAGGCGCGCTCCAGGGGGGGCACGGCAAGAGCCGCGGCGCGCCCGGCACAACGCGCCGTCCACCAGGTCAACAGCGCACGGGGAACGGCGATGTAAATCAAGCCGGCGAAAGCGAAAAGGTTGATCCAGTCAGCACCGTTTCCCGTGGTTTGCGTGCTTGGAATGCCGTCGAAAAGCGGGCCGCTCAACAGCAACGCCGGGCCGAAGACAGCTTGCAGAATCGACTGCCGGGCCGTTTCGTCATCCACGGCCAGGAAGGTGGAGGGCCAGTTGAAATGACAGGCAAGGGCCAGGCCGCGCAAGTATAGCCCGGCGATGACGCCGATAACCAGAAACGCGGCGGCGCCGTGCAACAAGGCTGATGCTCGATAACCCCCCAGCTTGGGAAAGGTTTCGTGCCAGTCGTGCAGAAACCGCAAGCGGGCCGCAACCAATAAGCGTCGTTTCGGAGCCAGGCCCTTGGAGGAGGTCAACGGCAAGGCGGCCAACCGTTCAGCGGCGCGTACCAGTAGGTTCCCGGCAGAGGCGGAAGCGAGTTTGGAGGACCGACGCATCACCAGACGCAACAGCAAGATGATATATATGGCCAGGTTCCACAATAATAACCCCATAAAAGGGTTCAGTAACAGATTCACCTCGCCGGCGGGGCCGAGGTAATTGGTCGCCAGACCCAACAAAAACGCCGCGGGCCAAACGATGCGCCGCAAGAACTTCCAGGGCGCCTGCCACCAATGAGCGGGGACGGGTCCGTGGCGCCGCTCCAAGTCGGCATGCGCCGACCCGGCCAGAGCATCGAGCCGGAACGCGTCGTCACCGTCCGGCACGCCGTTCTTGCGAGCGCGCTCCCAGTCAGCCGGGCCCAAGAGCAGGTCGTCGGTGTCCACCTCATCCAACGCCCGCAGGAACAATATCCGTCTCGCCCGCTCCTCGCCGATCATGACCCGCTCTGACTCCACGGAAAGCGCGTCATGAATCACCGGCCACACAAACCTTGTCGCGACCGCTTTCCTTGGCCCGGTAGAGCGCTTTATCGGCCTCGGCCACAAAGGCCGCCAGTTTGTTTTGAAAGTCTTCGCGGTAACCCACGACGCCAATGCTGATGGTAACGCGAATCTCCTTGCCTTCGGCCGGAATGATGCCGCCTGCTACCGCCACGCGAACCCGTTCGGCAAGGGACCTGGCGCCTTCGAGGTTTGTCTCCGTGAGCAACATCAGGAACTCCTCGCCGCCGTAACGCGCCACTACATCACTGGTCCGTGCATTTTCCCGAAGAATATCGGCAACGCGTTCGATGACCTGGTCGCCCACGCCGTGACCGTGGTTATCGTTGACCGCCTTGAAATGGTCGATATCCAGCAGGATCAGGCTGCAATCGCGCTCGTACCTGCGGGCGCGCACCATTTCCTCGAAGATGCGTTCGTTGATGAACTTGCGATTGTACAAACCCGTCAAGCTGTCGGTGACGGCCTGGGTGTAGAGGCGCGCATTCTCCAGGGCCATCGCCGTTTGCGCGGAAAAGGCCTTGAGGAATTCGGTCTGGTGTTCCTGGAAGATGCCCGGTTTGCTGAGGTTGTCCAGGTAGATCACGCCGGCGGTTTCGTTTCCCTTCTGCAGCGGCAGGCAAACCACGCTGCGAATACTGGACGCCACGATGCTGTGCGCCGAGGAAAAACGTTCGTCCTCCAAGGCATCCTCGATAATGATGATGGATTGGTTATCGAAACAGGAGCGGGCGATGGTCTGGCTGAAGGTAAAGTCATATTCGCGGGCGGTGTTGTCTTCCCTGTTGAAATGGCGGGGAATCATGGAGCGCAGTTCGCCGTGCCGCGCGTCGTAAAGAATAATGAAGCCCCGATCGGCGCCAAGGGCGTCGCTGACCAGTTCCAGGGCGGTTGCCAGCAGTTTCTTGACATCCAAGATGCCGCCGATGATCTGGCTGATCTCTTGAAGCACTTCGTATTCGTGCAACTTCGATTCGAGAAAGCCCTGTAGCTTTTTCAACTCCTCATCCAAAGTGCTGCTCAGTTCCTGGGACTGTCCCGTGGCGCCGGTCAACTCGCGAATCTTTTGCTCGCAGGCATCGCGGAAGCTCCCCAGTTCTTCTTGCAGCTTGATATTGGAGGCGCCCGGGACCAGGCGTCGTTTTTCCTTTTTTTCGGCCGTGCTTTCACTGCCGACATGCAGTACCTGCTTTCCTACCTGAATCTCGTCGCCGATTTTCAACTGGCAGGGTTCATGCGGCCGTACCTGGGCGCCGTTCAGGCGAGTGCCGTAACTCGAACCCAGATCCTCGAGATACCAGGTGCCCGCCTGAAAGCGGATCACGGCATGGGACCTGGAAACCTGGCGCTGATTGATCACTACATCGGCCTCCATATTCCGGCCGATAGTTACCTCCTCATCGGTCAGTTCCCGGTTGAATTCTTCATCGGACAGGGACCATTTCAACAAGACGGTGTTTTGTGTTTCCATAGATCAGCACCCGCATGTTTCATTATATCCCGATTATGGCACAGGCGCGCGGCCTATCACAATGGTCATCGGAGACAGGTAAACCTCTTATCGGAGTTTGGCTCCGTGCCTGAACGTATTAATCATCACGAGTGAAATATTACGGAGACCTCGGCTCCACAAATAGCAAGTCAGGTGATGACCATCGCTCCTGTTTCACGTATTCTAATTAGACAACCCGGTTCCTTTAAGGAACGCGCCGAGGAGTATCATGATCGCCCTCTTCCTGCTGTGCCTCAGCTTTTCCGCAAGCGCCGGGCCGCCTTTGCCCACCCTGGATGAATTGATGAGCCCGTTCGAGGGCTTCGATACCAGGAGCATGCAGCCGATCATGGCCCTGTTCCAGGCCGACCAACAGGGTCGCCTGCTGCTGCAAAAGGCGCGACGCAAGATGAAGTTGTCCTCCAACCGGGAGTTAATCGCCATCATGGATTTCTGCACGAGCGCCGATCTAAACGGTCTGCCGCCGCGCAGGGGTTTGTTCATCCAGGAAATTGCACGATATTACCGACCCAAGGACCGGGACACGTGGCTGACCACCACCATGGGCGGGCTGGAGCGCCTGGAAGACCCGGATAACTACCCGATCGTGGAAACCAAAAAATACACCACCGAGTTGTTCGAGCACATGGAGGTGGCCTTTCTGCCGCGGATTTGCCTGCGTCGGGGATTGACGATCATGCAAGCATACCTGGTGCTGTACCACGAACTCGTCCACCTGGTCGGCTTGGACCCCTTCGACCACCTGAACCTGTTTTCCTTCACGCGATTCAACATGGAAGACAACTACTACCGCAAGCGCCTGGCCAGGGAGGGAAGCGAACTGGACGCTTTTATCGCTCAGATCGGGGCCTACCGCCGATTACGCGAACGCTACGAGATCGATGCCCAACTGGTGCTGGAAGGTTTCTTGACGGAAAAAGGACGCCTCCTGGTGCGTGATCGACCTGTCTTTTTGGATCATCTGTTGGACAAGGGCCGCTATCGCGAGGTCCTGGACCTGGAATTGGAAAGGCAGGTGGTCTATCAATACAACCTGGCCCATTCCTGGTGGGAGGGCATCGAAAAGGTACTGAGCCGACTGGATGATCAGTTGGTGGAAATAGATCGGGAAATAGAAAAAATCGACGCCGCAATTCCAGAGGTAAAACGCGGTGGTGACAGATGGGCAACTGGACCCCTGCGTCGACGCCTCCTGAAGCTACAAACCAGCCGCAAGGAAAACCGTAGGCTCTATGCCGGCTACATTGAGGAGCAAAAGCAACACGTACGCTTCATGGAGCGTGTAGACGCCCGTTTCCCCAGGGAGTAATTCCAGGCACACTTAAAGCACCGGACGGCCCGAAACCCTCATAATTACCGGCGTTGCGAAACCTAAGCCTGAAAACAAGTCGGGCTCCTCAGCGTGAAAGCATGAAGGAGCCCGGCAAACCCTACCCCACGGCGGTGTCTCCCGCCGTGTTGACTTATAAGCGCGAAACGGGTTCCAGCCGGCTCACACTTTTTTTAAAAATATGAAGAATAGTTTCTAACGGATCGCTTAATACTGGACATTAAGCGAGGTGATACACACTCAGCTAATCGATCCGGGAAAGCAATTTTCAACCCATTGATCTTTTTTGAGCCTTTTACCTCATGGAATCCGCATGGTTAAATAGAAGCCGGTGACCAACCCCCAAACATCCGGCAGTGCGGCAACAGCCTTACCGGCGACCGCCGTCCAAGCCTTATACCATGCCGACAAACCCCGGGTCGGCAGTTTTTGAAACACGCCTTGTTTATATCTCTTACCATTGTACCTCCGACTGCCCAAGCACCTCATCTTGGGCGGCCTCCTCGAGCCTGTACCGATCTCTCCAGATCGATCACCTTGTGTTGTGTATTTCACAACCCTCCCCTCCGCGGAACCTGACACGTGGAGGGGAGATTTTTCCGACATCAGCAGATGGACCCGCTTGCCAAAAAGGGGAATCTCAGAGCGGCTCTCATTGAGGGCCGCTCTTTTTTGGCCCGAATGCACCCGGCGCCCGCTTGAACAACCGAGGAATAGGACAGATACATGGTCCAAGATAAACTATGATTGTCTGTGTAGAAACGAGCATTGAGAATTTTCAGAATATTAGATAGATGGATGATGCCAAACACATTTTTTTACGCTTTGCGTAAGTTGCTCCACCAGCTGTATTTGGGCGCAGCAATTTCCTCGGCAAAAAAAAATGCCGGCCTTTGTGACACGATAGCTTTGCCGTTTTGCCGGAATTGTTGTAATTTCTTAATATGAATTGAGTGGTATTCATTGCCTTAAGGACGGCCTTAAACACCTGGAGTAGTAATGGAAACACCCGGTATCGCGCTTTATCTTACCTGGACGGAAGGTGAGGAAACCAAAAGCCACTCTCTCGGAGGCGAGCCGATCATCATCGGTCGCAGCCCGCGCTGCAACCTGGGTTTGGATAATCCCAATGTCTCCCGTTTACACGCGCGTATTTTCGAGATGCTGGGCGCCTACTACATAGAAGATATGGGTTCCAGTTTCGGCACCTATTTGGATCACGACCGTCTACAGCCCGGCAAACCCTACAAGCTGGCGCCGGGTAGTGAGATCAAGCTGGGCAGCCAGACCTTATGGTGCCTGGCCACCGATGCACAGGCCATGCGGTCCGTCGAGTTGACCTCCAACTTCTACGTATCCACCGGCATGCTGAATGAAATCGAAGATTTCAAACGCAATATGTTGGACCATTGCACCCAGGTGTTGGAGGACGAATCCAAGCAGCAGCAGTTGCTAGAGTTGCTGGATAAAGACTTGCGCAGTCTGGATTCAAGCCTCAAAGCCAGGCTCCAGGAACACCGGGTCCTCCATGAAATCTCGGCCGTAATCGGCCGTATCCTGGACATCGACGAGTTGTTGGCCACCGTGTTGTCCATGATCAGCGAGGTACTACAAGCAGAGCGCGGCCTGGTGTTGAGCTACGATCCCCGGGAAGATCTCCTGCTGGTCAAAATTGCCCGTTACTTCAACGAGGAAGATTTCCACAGCGAGAAAGAAGTTCGCTTCAGCAAGAGCGTGGCGCGGCAGTGTTTGCAACAGCGCCGTATCGTGCTGGTTTCGGACGCCGTCAATAACGCCACATTCAAGGTTTCGGACAGTATCTCCACCTCCCGCGTCCGTAGCGTGGCCTGTATTCCCCTCATGCAAAAGGAAGAGGTCTTGGGCATCCTCTACCTGGACAACCGCAACCAGCCCGGTTGTTTCGGTGAAGACAAGATCGACTTCCTCAAGATCCTGGCCGTTCAGGTAACCAACGCCCTGGTCAATGCAAGGCTCTATACCCAAGCCACCACCGATGACCTGACCGGGCTTTACAGTAGGAACTTCATGGAAAACCATATCCTGGAAGAAATCCGTCGCGCCGACCGCTATTCCCGCGATTGCAGCCTGCTGATGGTCGACTTGGATCACTTCAAGCGCATCAACGACACTCTGGGCCACCAATCGGGCGATGTTGTCTTACGCCGAACGGCGCGCACTATCGAGGACAATATCCGCGAGGTGGATATGGTGGGACGATACGGCGGCGAGGAATTCATGGTGCTGCTACCGGAAACCGGTTTAGACGACGCAAGCGCCTTAGCCGAGCGGATTCGCCTCAGTTTGGAAAAAATGAGCCTCCAAGACGTCCATCAGGACCTGAAGGTTACCGGCAGTATCGGCGTGGCCGCCTATCATCCCGGATTCAAGATGAAACTGCGCCCCTTCGTAGAGGCGGCGGACCAGGCCCTCTACCACGCCAAGGAAAACGGACGCAACCAGGTCATCACCGCCGATAACAACCCGATGCTTCAGGCTACTTGATTCGACGTTTCCAAAGGCGGGCTCCATGCTTTTTTTATTGATGATCTGGCTGGGTTCGATTGACCAGCTCACAATCGACTTGGATTCCGTGGAGATGTATGAGTCGAAACCAACCATTTACCACCTTGCAAACGGTCACTTTCTTCTCAATGCCCATGCTGAAAGCTACATGGTGGTGGTAAACGCTCAAGGCGAGAAGACGGCGCGTTACGATAAACAGGGGCAGGGACCCAATGAACTGTTTTGGCCCACGGTGATTTCGGTAACTCCGGGACGTATCCTGGTGGTATCCAACGGTAATCGCATTCTTGCTTTCGACGAACAACTGAAACCCGCTGAGAAGGAATTCGGCAGGCTGTCACCGAAACTGGCCGCCCAGGTCTTTTCGACGGGCGTTGCCATCTCGGAAAAGGAAATATACCTCATTTGCAGCGGGCTTAGCATGGCAACCTCCAATCTGGTTTACAAAGCGGCGCTCAAAGATAACCGTCTTATTCTCAAAGATCAATACATTCAACAAGTCGATCTCTCCAAAACCGGACCTACCCATGGCCTTCCTCCGGTCGCGCGAAACTATTCCATGCGCTATCACGCCGGCTCATTTATCAAATTTCGGCATTGTCTTTTTGTGGAGGAGGATTATTACGAGGTCACCATCTATAACAAACACCTCGATCGGGGTATCGAGGTAGACCTGATTCTGCGCGCTCCTGCCGACAATGTGGAGAAGATCAACCATCACGAGCGCCTGTATCCCGTGACTATCTGCAAACTGAACGGAGGTTATGTGGTCACATTCATGTCGGGTCCTGAAAAAACCTACAGCCATGACTACTTCGACGAGAAGGGTGCTTGGGTTAAACGCGTCCCCGGCAATTACCGTTTCATGGCAAGTTATAACTCCGACCACGTTTTTAAATACGATCTCGATCAAGAAACACTGACCTTACAGTGAGCCGCCATAGGAAAAAGCTGAAAAGTAAAAAACCCGCCGGGAGTTGCGGGTTTTTTGGGAGTACTTAGATAATCGTTCGAAGCGGCCGGGGTAGATAATAGGGTCGGTCGCCTCTCGGTCGTTTTTAGAAAGTGACGGTCACCAGGTCGCGCAGCATCATTTTTACATCGCGATCTAGGCTGTCTTGGGCGGCTTCGTCGTTGGTCTGGTTGTTGGAGCGGAAACCGGCGAAGCTGTAAGTTTGTTCGGCGCTGACTTCGACCAGGTCGGCGGGGGCGGTGCGCTCGATTTGGTCGGCCAGGATAGTAGTGGAAGCAGTCAGAAAGATAATCAAGCTGAATTGTACGATTTTGGTCATATTCTTCGAAAACATCTCGGACTCCCTATTAAGCGCCGTTCGGCGTTCGATATGGTTGATTTCCGTGATGATCTCGGGGCCCCGTGACCTTCAACACCTACCTACATAACAAGAGTCGTGCCAATTCTAGAAATAGCCCTAAGTAGCTAAATATATTTAACTTGAGCGTAATCGCTTAGGATACGCTGAAACTTGGGGTAACCGGCTTGGTTCCCGGGTGGATTACCGGGGATACTGCCGACTAAGCCTTTTAATTTCAACGAACCTCTGGAAGAGGCGTCTTAAATGAAGCCAAAAAAGTCCCTGAACCGGGGTCAGTAACTGGTAACTTGCCAAGATACCGGAGGGTAAACCCGACAGTTACCGGTTACTCTAAAAGTCCGACCGCAAATGAAGCCTATTCTCCGGGTTTATCCCGGAGGCGTGTCGCCGAGGCGGGCTTATATTCAGGGCCTTGCGCCCAGGCCCGGGCCCAATACAACCGCGTTGAGCAGCAGGCGCCGTGTACCCAAGGTAAATCCTCGAATCACCGGGTCGGCGGTAAACACGATCACCTGGCCTTTACCATGACCCTCTCGCATCAGCCAGGCGGTCCTGGCCAGACGACCTGCGCCTTCCGGCCATAGCAGCCCGCTCAGGTGAAGGTTCTCCAGGTCCTCGAAGCTTGCCGCCACTTCCACGCCGGGATTGGCCAACCAGGCATCGCGGCCCCTGAACAGCAGCGGCAGGCGTTCACCCGCGCCGTAGTTCAACCAGTGATCCGGGTCCAGCTTCAAGTGGAGAATGGAACCGGCCGAAATGAAGCCGCGCTGATGCCTGTCGGCGGCATTCAGTTGCGCTTCGGTCTGTTTGGCGTCGCTGCTGCCGTTCAGAAGGGGTTTGATCCAACCCTTCAGGTTTTGCGGTACCTCCGGGAAGGTGTAGATCGAATAATCCTTGGGAACGAAGGCGCGCGCGGCCCTACCCAAAACGGTCGCCGCTTTGGCCCCCTCGTCCGCCGTTTCACCGCCGATAAGCCCGTAGCCTTCTTTGGTTGCCGGACCCGGTCCCAGGGCGGGCGCCGGACGGCCGGAAACAGCATTGGCCCTAGGTACAGCTTTGGTCAGACCGACATCTTTCCCGGTCAAAAAGTTGGAGGCGTTGCCGATGGTGATCAGGGTCCCGCCCCGCTTCACCCAATCGACTACAGCGCCCGTAAAGCTTTTGCTCAAGCCGCCCCAGGTGGGAGGCACGATCATGACATTGTAGTGTTCCAGGTCTATGAAACCCAAACCGTTGATATCCAACGCGGACACATTCAGTTTCAATTCGAAGTCCAGCATATGCCAGACGGCGCCGTATTGACTGGGGCTGATCCCCATGCCCGCGAGCAAGGCGATGCGCGGCGCTTGCAATAACCGGTAGGTACGGCCGCCCATATCGTTGCCTTCATGGATGCGGGCGCTGTCCACCGGCAAGATCTCGACACCATAGCGCTCGGCGCCCTCGGTAAGCCGCTCGGCCGTATCGGCGCCGTTCTCTTCACCGCGAATGAGAAAGGTCCCCGGCGCGTATTGCCGGTCACCGAAACGAAATGCCTTGCGGGAGGTACGCACCTTGACCTTGTTCTGAGCCAACCAACCCGCCAGGGCCGCGGCCTGATCGGTGACGCCGTCAAAAAGCCAACCGTAACGGGCGCGCCCCTCGATCACTTGTCCTTGTGGTTTGCCCACCGTTTTTAGAGGTTGCCAATCGCCCTTGGGCACCGATTCGGTCCAGTAGGCATCCAGACCGTAGATCATGGGCAGGTTCCATGCGGTCATGTCGTACAACCGGCTGCCGTTGCCCTTTGATATGGAGGCGCGTTCACTGAGCAGGAAACTCTTATCCATGGCCAGGTGAAAGGTCAGCAGGTTTTGAATGACCGGATTGGCGGTCTGGTTCAAAACCACGCGCAAGGTGCCCTCGGGGAACTGACCCTCTCCCGCCGTATCATCCCAATAGCCGTGAGCGTCCCTGGCTTTGAAGGGACTCGCGGCCCGTTCCACCCGAATACCGTGCTCCAGCAAAAGGTTCGCTAATCGATTGAAGCGGTCCACATGTTTCCCCGGGGGTATCAAATAGGCGGCCGCGGGACCTTGCTTGCCCCGAGCCTCAGCCAGGGCGTCGGCCCAATCCTTCAACAATTCCTCGCGATGATCGGAAGCGGTTTTCAAATTGGCGGCGGCGCTGACGGATTGACGGGCAACGGCTTGCTCATAGGTGGCCACCACACCGTTGGACTTGCGGCGAGGAAGGCCGGAGGTTTGCGCCTGTTCATAAAGAATGGAGACGGCGCCGCGGTAGTTTTGCCAGTTATCCAGATAGCCGGGATAGAAACCCTCGGCCCACTCGCGGGTGTAATAGCTCCAGCCGTGGCGGTCGAAAGCAGCGGCCTGATCGTCGCCGAAACGCAGGGACCAGGGAGCAATATTGGCCGGAGCGTGCGGGTTGAAGGGTTCCCGGGAGGGTGTAAACAGGAAGGTATCGTCGCCGCCCATCTCGTGGGCATCGATCACGACCTGGGGCTTCCACGCCAACTGGGCCTTGGTGCGGCCTTGGGTTTCCGGGTGGACCAGGGCGAAGGCGTCGCGGTTCAGGTCGAAAAAGTAATGATTGCCGCGACCCCAGGGCCAGACGCCGTTATGAGCCAGGTCTTGTGGATCGTCATGGATCTGGCCGTTGCGATAGGTGGTCAACTGGGCGATATAGCGCATGCGGCCGTCGGGGTTTTGAATGGGATCGATCAGAACGACCAGGTTCTTGCGCATGGCCCGCGTCACGGCGTCCTCGCCGGCCGTCAGCCGGTAGGCGCTGATCAAGGAGGAATCGACACCGGAGGTCTCGTCGCCGTGTATGGAGTGACCCAGCCAGAAGGTCACGGGCAGGTCGTCGGGAACGCCCGTCTCACCGGATGCGGCGGCCGCGGTATCGGCTTTGATCTTGTCCAGCCGATTCATATTGGCTTCATCGGAAACAATGAGGATGACCAGCGACCGGCCTTCATGGGTACGCCCGTATTCCACCAGTTGAGCCCGAGGGGAAGCCTCGGCCAAAGTCTCCATGTAGCGAAGCACCTCGTCGTAACGCACCAGTCGGGAACCGATCTCCATCCCCAAAACCTGGTCCGGCCGGGGAATATCCGGCGCAAAGACAGCCGTTGCCGGCTCCTCGAAGGTTTTCAGCAAGATATCTTGGGTACCGCCGAACAAAGACGCACCGGTCAAAAGCAATAAAAGCGAAACACGATTCATCGATCACACCCCGTCATGGTTACTTAGTTACAACGATCTTAGCATGCTTCCCGGCAAACGCACCGGCCCGGGTCCATTTATCAAGCAGGGCGCCAGCCGCCGTCCGCCTCTCGCATGTCGCGCATGTCCTGTTCCACCTCGGCAAAGAATTGATCTTCGGTGTCCAATAGGAACCAGCTCAGAAAGCGAGCTACATCGCCGGGGGCAACCAGGTTGCCGTCGGCCTTCAGGGCTTGGAAGCGAGGCAGATTGGGAAAAACCTTCGGGTCGGCACAGCGTACCTCGTCCTGCATGGGCGTGTCCACGACCCCGGGCCGAATGCTGCCCACGCGAATGCCGCGTGCGACCAACTCGCCGTCCAGACAGCGGTAGAGCATATGAAAAGCGGCCTTGGAAGTACAGTAAGCCCCCCAACCCTGGTAGGCGGCATGAGCGGCGCCGGAGGAAATATGCAGGATACGACTACCCTCAGGCATGTGCGGCAGCAGGGCTTGAGTGAGAAATAAGGGGCCTTCCAGGTTGACGGCCATGTGATGTCGCCAACCCTCTAGGGGCATGCGGGAAAGCGGCGCGACGGGCCCCAAAACGGCCGCGTTGTGCACCAGGTATCGGACACGGGCGCCCTCGGGAAGCGCGGAAATGATCGCGGCCCGACCGTCTTCGGTGCTCACGTCGGCCGAGACGACGCGAATCTTTTCGGGAAGAAAGGCGCGTGTTTCTTCCAAGGGAGCAAGCCGGCGACCGACGCCCAGAACATGAAGACCCCTGTCGGCCAAAGAAAGCGTCAAGGCGCGACCGATACCGCTGCCCGCGCCGGTGATTACCGTCAGTTCCATGAGTCCCTCCCGGTTCCGATTTCAACTGCCGATTTATCTTACAACAATCGGGGGATCGGGACAGCGTACTTCCCTCGGTTGTTCCGAGTTCCTCAATATTTCCCTATATCCCTCCCGGGAAGACAGTCAAAGCCGGCGTTTGATACTCAATTCTTCCCGGGAGGAACAAAACATCTTTCGACCAACCGCCTTTTTATGCAACTTAAGGTGTCGTTTGTTTGTTTTATGCACCGGCTTTCCTTAATTTTTCGAGCAAGGATTGACTCGATGCCGGATACTCAGGTGACAACCTACAAACTGCAAATTCCCTTGACTTTGACGACATCCTGGAGGGGGTGTAATTGAAACGGGAAAAAGGCAACGTCGTCCCTCCCCTTATCACTGAGTGCATTGCCCGGGGACAACGTTGCCCTACGGCAGGTTACTGAGTAGGAAGCCTATGGACGACGTTGCCTATAGGCTTTCCACTGAGTAAGTAGCCTATGGACGACGTTGCCTATAGGCTTTCCACTGAGTAAGAAGCCCATATGCAGTACTGTCCATGCCCTTCCCACTGAGTAGGAAGCCCATATGCAGTACTGTCCATGCCCTTCCCACTGAGTAGGAAGCCTATGGACAACACTGCACATAGGCTTCCGACTCAGATTGATATATCAG
>JAAUYB010227747.1_pt1 | contig 24060 bp, 26 predicted proteins | sample 7278071 | NCBI WGS metagenome assembly JAAUYB01 (sample SAMN14350121, study PRJNA611818) | marine sediment metagenome | isolation source: surface marine sediment (1.8m) | place: French Polynesia: Moorea | collected 2018-08 | reverse complement strand
CTATGCCGACTTCGTGACCGCCATGATGGCCTTCTTCATGCTGATGTGGCTGTTGAACGCGACGACGGAAAAGCAACGCAAGGGCATCGCGGATTACTTCAATCCGACGATCCCGATCAACCGGATCTCCGGCGGCGGCGAGGGCTCGTTCGGCGGCACCGACATCTTCAGCGAAGAGACGCTGGCCAAGAACGGCACCGGCGCCAGCCAAAAGCACCCCACCGCCGATCACGAGGCGCGCGGCAACACCGGCACCGCCGCCGAGGATGCCGGCAAGGACGACGACCAGGCCGAAGCCGAGGCCGAGGCGTTCGAGGACATCGCCGAAAGCCTGACCGCACGGTCCGGCGAAAGCATGGTCAGCGAAGAGATGGCGCGCCACATCGTAACCCGGGTCACCGACGAGGGGCTGATCGTCGAGATCTTCGACGTGCCGGGCACGCCCTTGTTTCAGGACGGCAGCGACGAGCCGACGCAGATGATGCGCGACCTCGCGGCGATGATGGCGCCGGTCTTCGGGCTGGTGCTGAACGAGGTCGCGGTCGGCGGGCATACCCGCGCCGAGCCCGTGGTTTTGGCCGAAAACCCGGTCTGGGATCTCAGCAGCAGCCGCGCCAGCCGGGTGCGGCGGCTGTTGCAGGACGGCGGCCTGCCGGAACGGCGCATCCAGCGCGTCAGCGGCTTCGCCGACCGCAAGCCGGTGGCCGCCAACCCGATGGCGGTGCGCAACAACCGCATCGAGATGATCCTCTTGCGGCAGAATGGCTGACCCGAAATAGATCGGATTTTACCTGTTAGGCGGGCATTAAGGCGGCTGCGGTAGCGATGGGCGTCATATCCGGGGCAATGCAGCAGAAAGGCGCAACCCATGACGATTTCCTCTTCGCTCGCCGCAGGCGTGGCCGGTCTCAATGCCAATGCCGCGCGCCTGGCGACAATCTCCGACAACATCGCCAACTCTTCGACCTACGGCTACAAGCGCGTGGTCACCGACTTCCACGCGCAGGTCATCGCCGGCAACAATTCCAGCTATTCCGCCGGCGGCGTGCGCACCACCACGATGCGGCTGATCGACGAACGCGGACCGTTGATCTCGACCGGCAACGCCACCGATCTGGCGGTCAGCGGCCGGGGTCTCTTGCCGGTGACGACTTCGGTCGCGGTGGCCACCGACAATGGCAATTTGCCGCTGCAGCTGATGACCACCGGCTCGTTCAGGCCCGATTCAAACGGCATTCTGACCAACGAACAGGGCCTGGTGCTGCTGGGCTGGCCCGCCAATATCGACGGCTCGATGCCCAGCTATCCGCGGGACACCATCGCCGGGCTCGAACCGGTGCAGGTCAACGTCAACCAGTTCGCCGGCGATGCCACGACCGAGATGAACTTGGGCGTCAACCTGCCGGCGACCGAGACCGAGGCCGGCGCCTCGGGCGCGACCCAGGATCTGTCGATCGAGTATTACGGCAACCTGGGCACCTCGCAGCAGCTCGACATCAGCTTCACGCCGACGGTGCCGGCAACGGGCTCGTCGAACGAATGGACGATGACGATCACTGATTCGGCCTCCGCCGGCGCAGTGGTCGGCGAATACACCCTGACCTTCGACGACGCGCGCGGATCCGGCGGCACGCTGCAATCGGTGGCCACCACCACCGGCGGCGCCTACGACACCGCGACCGGCACCATCGAGATCACCGTCGACGGCGGCCCGATCACCATCGACATCGGCATGCTCGGCGACAGCGAGGGCATGACTCAGCTCAGCGACAGCTTCGCGCCGGTCTCGATCAACAAAAACGGCTCTCCGGTGGGCAACCTGACCGGCGTCGAGGTCGATTCGAACGGCTTCGTCCACGCGATCTACGACGCCGGCTTCACCCGGCGGATCTACCAGATCCCGCTGGTCGACGTGCCCAATCCCAACGGCCTGATCGCGATGTCGAACCAGACCTACCAGGTCTCGCCGCCCTCGGGCTCGTACTTCCTGTGGGATGCCGGCGACGGGCCGGTGGGCGAGGTGTCGGGCTACAGCCGCGAGGAATCGGCCACCGATGTGGCGGCCGAGCTGACCCAGCTGATCCAGACCCAGCGGGCCTATTCCTCGAACGCCAAGGTGATCCAGACCGTCGACGAGATGCTGCAAGAAACCACCAACATCAAGCGGTGAGGCGGGCCCGGCCTGACAGGACCCCGGCATGAGCATCTCGAGCTCGCTCACGAACGCCCTGTCGGGCCTCACCGCGGCCACCCGCGCCGCCGAGGTCGTGTCGTCGAACATCTCGAATGCGATGACCGAAGGCTACGGCAAGCGCGAGGTGCGGCTGTCGTCGAACGTGCTCGACGGGCGCGGATCCGGCGTGCGGATCGACGGCGTCACCCGGCACAGCGACCCGGTCCTCTTGGGCAGCCGGCGCGGGTCCGAGGCGGCGCTGGCGCGCTCCTCGGTCAGCGCCCAGTTTCTGACCGACATCGAGGCGGCGATCGGCCTGCCGGGACAGCCCGGCGCTCTGACCGAGCGCATCACCCAGTTCGAGGCCGCGCTAATCGAAGCTTCGAGCCGCCCCGATTCGCCCGCCCGGCTGCAGGCGGCGGTCCAGGCCGCCTCCGGGCTTGCGGAGCAGCTCAACCGCATCTCCGACACCGTCCAGGCCGAACGGCTGCGCGCCGATCAGGCGATCGCCCGCTCGGTCGACCAGCTCAACACCGCGCTTGACCAGGTCCAGGACCTGAACGCCCGGATCGCGCAGTTCCAAGGCTCGGCGCAGGACGCCTCGTCGCTGATCGACCAACGCCAACAGGTGATCGACGGCATCGCCGAGCTGGTACCGCTGCGCGAGGTGCCACGGCAGAACGGCATGGTCGCGCTCTTCACCCCCGGCGGCGCGGTGCTGCTGGACGGCAGCGCCGCCGAGATCGGGTTTTCCCCGGTGAACGCGATCACGCCGGATATGACGCTGGGGTCGGGCGCGCTATCGGGCCTGACCGTCAACGGAACGCCGATTTCGGTCGATCCCGACAGCGGGCCGCTGGCCGGCGGCCGGCTTGCCGGGCTCTTTGCCGTGCGCGACGTGGCGGCGCCCGAGATCCAGGCCCAGGCCGACGCGGTGGCGCGCGACCTGATCGATCGCTTCGCCGACCCGGCCGTCGACCCCAGCCTCACCGCCGGCGATCCGGGGCTCTTCACCGATGCCGGCGCCGCCCTGGTCGTCGCAGACGAGCTGGGCCTCGCGGGGCGGATCGAGATCAACGCGCTGGTCGATCCCGGCGCGGGTGGCGGACACTGGCGCCTGCGCGACGGGCTCGGCGCCGCCGCGCCCGGGGATGCCGGCAACGCCACGCTTCTGAACGCGCTCTCCGATGCATTGACCGCCGAACGGGTGCCGGCCTCGGGCGGCTTCGCGGTCGCCCGCTCGGCCATCGGCTTGTCGGGCGATTTCCTTTCCGGCGTATCGGTCCAGGCCCAGGACGCCGCCGCCCGCGAGAGCTTTGACCGCGCCCAGACCGAGACGCTGCAGGCGGCCGAGCTGCAGGCCGGCGTCGACACCGACGACGAGCTGCAGAAGCTTCTGGTGATCGAGCGCGCCTTTGCCGCCAATGCCCGGGTGATCTCGACTGTCGACGAAATGATCCAAACCCTACTGGGGCTTTAAGCCATGACCGTTCTGTCCATCGGCGACCTCGCCATGACGTTCCAGACCCGCAACAGCAACCACCGCATCAAGACCGACATGCTGCGGCTGTCGGACGAATTGGCCACCGGCCTGACCAGCGACATGCGCGCCGCGACCGGTGGCAATCTCGGCGCAGTCGCCGGTATCGACCATCAGCTCGGCACGCTCTCGGCCTACCGGGTCGCAGCGAACGAGGCGACGCTGTTTCTAGGCGCCCTGCAGCGCGGGCTCGAGACGGTGCAGACCACCACCTCGGATCTAGGCCCGGGGCTGCTCTTGGCGGCCAGTTCCGGCCAGGCGGCGCTGGTCGACGCGGCGGCGGCGGACGCCAAGGCGCGGTTTTCCACCGTTGTGTCGGTTCTCAACACCCAGGTCGCCGACCGGGCGATGTTGGGCGGCGCGATGGGCAGCGGGCCATCGCTGGCCGACGCCGAGACGATGCTGGCCGCGCTGCAGACCGCGATCGCCGCCGAGACTACGGCGGCCGGTGTCGAGGCCGCGGTCGATGCCTGGTTCGACACCGGCGGTGGCGGCTTCGAGACTGTGGGCTATCTGGGCAGCGCCGACGATCTCGCGCCGCTGCGCGTCGGCCCCGACGAGACCGCCGCCATCGAGCTGCGCGTCGACGACCAGGAGATCCGCGATCTTCTGAAGGGCTACGCCTTGGCCGCGCTCGTCGCCGACGGCGCCCTGGCTGGCAATCACCCCGAACGCGTCGCCCTGGTCGAGACCGCCGGCACCCGGCTCTTGGAAAGCGACCGCAGCCTGGCCGAACTGCGCACCGGCATCGGCGCGCTCGAGGCCCAGGTCGAAACCGCGCTGGCGCGCAACGGCGCCGAGACCGGCGCGCTCGAGATCGCCCGCAACGACATCCTCGGCGTCGACCCCTACCGCACCGCCACCGAGTTGCAGGCGGTCCAGACCCAGCTCGAGACGCTTTATACGATCACGGCGCGTCTGTCGCGCCTCAGCCTTGCGGAGTACCTCAGATGATGCGCGCCCTGCTGTGCCTGTTCCTGTTCGCGCTGACCGGTGCGGCCGCCGCCGCGCCCGTGCGGATCAAGGATCTGGTCGAATTCGACGGCGTGCGCGGCAACGATCTGGTCGGCTACGGGTTGGTCGTCGGGCTGAACGGCACCGGCGACGGCATCCGCAACGCGCCCTTTACCGAAGAGATCATGTCGAACATCCTCGAACGGCTCGGCGTCAACGTCACCGGCGAGCAGTTTCGGCCCAAGAACGTGGCCGCCGTGCTGGTGACCGGCGAACTGCCGCCGTTTTCCCGCTCGGGCTCGCAGATCGACGTCACCGTCTCGGCGATCGGCGACGCCAAGAGCCTGTTGGGCGGCACCCTGGTGATGACGCCGCTGAATGCGGCCGACGGGCAGATCTATGCCGTGGCCCAGGGCACGGTGATCGCCGGCGGCGCCGCGGCGGAGGGTGACGGCGCCAGCGTCGTGCAAGGCGTTCCGACCGCGGGCGTGATCCCCTCCGGCGCCCGGGTCGAGCGCGAGATCGAATTCGATTTCACCGGGCTCGAGACCATCCGCCTGGCGCTGCGCACGCCGGATTTCACCACCGCCGGCCGGATCGAGACCGCGATCAACTCCGATCAGGGGCGCGCGGTGGCGCGGATGCTGGATGCCGGCACCGTGCTGATCGACATCGCCGCCACCGGCGCGGTCTCGCCCGCCCACGCCATCGGCCGGATCGAAAACCTGCCCGTAGAGCCGCAGCGGCGGGCGCGCGTCGTGGTCGACCAACGCTCGGGCACCATCGTGCTGGGCGAGGACGTGCGAATCTCGCGCGTGGCGGTCAGCCAGGGCAACCTGACCTTACGGATCGAAGAGACGCCGATCGTGGTCCAGCCCAATCCGTTCTCGCAAGGCGAAACGATCGTGGTGCCGCGCACCACAGCGGGGCTCGACGAAGAGCCGGGGATCGGCCTTGCGGAGGTCTCGGGCGGCACCTCGCTGTCGGAGGTCATCGCCGGCCTCAACGCGCTTGGCGTGTCGCCGCGCGACATGATCGACATCCTCAAAAGCATCAAAGCCGCCGGGGCCCTGCACGCCGAGTTCGTCGTCCGCTAGGGCGGGATCGGATCAAGGGAACGCTGCAGGGCGCGAGCTACGGTCGGAAACCGATTCCCGGCACGAACTCAAGGCGCGCAACCCCGCCGTCCCACTTGAAGATCCACGGCCAAGGGGCGGCGATGGGCACGAGCCCTCAGCAATTCCGAGACAAAACCTTAGGGCCATCATTGGCAACCAATTGCTATGAAGCTACATCCCGGCCCCGAAAACGCTAATCGAGGACGCGGTTCAGAGGACCCCGGGCGAAAGTGTGCCAGTCTGTTCGCAACCAATTCTAGGCGCCCTCCGTAGGAGTAGATGCCTATCCGCAAGGGGTGAAGCCCGGCGCCAGATCGCTCAAAAGTAACTTCGAACGAGCGCACCGGTGACCAGGCTCCAACCGTCCGCGACCACGAAGAAGGCGAGCTTGAACGGCAGCGACACGATGGCGGGGGGCACCATCATCATACCCATCGACATCAGCACCGCCGCCACCACCAGGTCGATGATCAAAAACGGCAGAAAGATCAGAAACCCGATCTGAAACGCCCGTTCGATCTCGCTTAGCAGGAAGGACGGCACCAAAAGCGACAAAGGCGCGTCCCGCGAAGGTGCGGCCAGCCCCTCGGTTGCGTTGCGCAAAAGCGCCAGGCTTTCAAAGGTCTCCGCTTCGATGCGGTTGACCATGAAGCCGCGAAACGGCCCCATCGCCTGGGCGAAGGCGGCCTCGACCTCGAGCCGGCCGTCGATCAGCGGCTCGGCGCCGAGCCGCCAGGCTTCGGTAAAAACCGGCTCCATCACGAAATAGGTCAGAAACAGCGCCAGGCTGACGATCAGCATGTTCGGTGGCGACTGCTGCAGGCCGATGGCCTGGCGCAGGATCGCCAGTACCGTCACGATGAAAGGAAAGCAGGTGATCATGATCGCCAGGCCCGGCACCAGGCTGAGCACGGTCACCAGTATAATCAACTGGATGCTGCGCGCCGCCAGCGACCCCTCGTCGCCGAACGAGATCGAGATGTCCTGCGCCAGTGCCGGGGCCGCGCTTAGGATCAGGGCCGCGCAAAGCCCCGCAGCCGCAATGTGTGCAGGCCAGACGGACATCTCAAAGACCGTTGGCCAGGTCCGCAACTTCGGTCAGGCGCACCGCCAATTGCCCGGCGTTTTCGCCGTCAAGCTCTTGCAACTCGCCGCGTGCGATCAGTTTCTCGCCGACATAAAGCTCAACGGGATCCTCGATACGCCGATCGAGCACCAGAACCGCCTCGCTCTCCAGTGCCAATAGGTCCTTCACCAGCGGTCGGGTCCGGCCCACCGACACGGTGATCTCGATGGGAACCTGAGAAAACGGGTGCTCTGCCTGCGGCGTCGACGCGGCCGCTTGAGTCGTATCAGGCATGTTTCAGGACCTTTTCATTTTGAACCAGAAGCGCACGAATTGCCGCGACGATGCGGCTCTGCGCCCCCGAGAGATCGATCTTGCGTTCGGTCTTTCCCAGCCGCAGATAGACTTGCCCCGCGGCCAATGACGGCTCTTCCGCGATCCGAACAGCAGCAGACACCATGTCTGGCACCCGCGCCTCCAGCGCCGCGCGGCTTTCTGGGGCAACGACGAGGTCGATCGGGGTATCTGCACAGTCCTCGACCAAAGGGCGAAGTTCCTGCAGCACGGTCTCGGTCAACGCTTCGGACATCAGCACTGGCAGCAATTTGCAGGTGATTTCCGACAGCAACGGCTCCATCGACTGGATGACGTAGGCGCGAGCCTCGTGGAAGGTGAAGGACAGCTCTTGCAGGTTGCGGGCGAATTCGGTGCCGATGCGGGTCTGGTCGGCGGCCTCCGCCTGCGCCGCATCGTCCCAGCCGGCCTGGTAGCCCTTTTCATAGGCGGCCATGCGCGCGGCGTCTTCGATGACGTCCGTCGGGCCCGAATCCGCCGACGGTGCGACGGTCGATGCCAAGGTATCAAAATCCTCCAACAGAAGGGCCATCAGGCACGCTCCTCATGCTCTTCCATCCAGCTGCGCAGTATTTCCACGGTCTCCTCGCGCCGATCTTCGATCAGGCGGCGCAATCGCTCGACCGGATCTTCGGCGGCCTCGTCCGGCGCTGGCAAACTGGCTTGCGGTTCGGCATCCGCCCCAGACACCAGAGCCATCTGCGGCAACGGCCCGTCGGCTTCGTCGATCTCGCCTGTCAGGGCCGCGCCAGGGTTGGCGCCCACGTCGCGCATAAGCATCGGCGCCTCGCTCGCCGCCGCCACGGCGCCAGCAGGAGTGGGTCCCGGCGGCGCCAGCGCGACCGGAGCGCGCATCGGCCGCTTCGACAGAATAGGCCGGACAACGAACAGCCCGAGCACCAGTGCGACAAGAGCCAGAACGCCCAACTGGATCAGCGACATCGGATTGACCGCAAGGCCGGAATACCAGGGCGGCGGCTCCGAGGTTCCGGCCATTTCGACAGGTTCGAACTGCATGGATTTCAGCGTGATCGTATCGCCGCGTTCGGCATCGAATCCGACGGCGGATGCCACCAATTCGCGCAAGGCCGCCATCTCTTCCTCGGGACGCGGCTGCCACGATTCGGTGTTGGTGTCGGGATCGACACTACGCATTCCGTCCACCAGGACGGCGACGGACAGACGCCTGATCGCGCCGGGCGTGCGCAAGACCTCTCGTGTCGTCTCTGCAACCTCGTAATTGACCCGCTCTCGCGATTCGCTGTTTTCGCTGCGCGATTGGCTGTCGCCGCCGGCGGCATCGCCGTCCGGCAAGTTGCTGGCCACAGTCACGGCCCCGCCTTGGCTGCCGCTCGACGACGTCGACCGCTCTTCGGTCTCCGAGCTGATCGCCACCCGATTCTCGGGGTCAAAGCGCCGCTCCACAATGGCCTCGCGTTCGGTGACCGTTTCCACGGACACCTCGACTACTGCGCGCCCCGGACCGACCCGCGCTTCGAGCAGGCGCTCGATATTGCGCCGCATCTCCTCGGCGCGGTCGTCACCGCCGGTCAGCCCAGGCATGTCGTCCCCCGGTAAAACCAAACCGCCACGGCCGTCGATGATCGAGACGTCTTCCGGCGCAAGTCCCGCAACGGCCGAGGCGACCAGAAACCTCAACGCCTTGGCCTGCGGCGCCGTCAACGCGCCGGTGGCGGTGGTGACAGTGACCGACGCTGTCGGTTTCAGACCACGCTGAAACGGCGTCGAGGACGGATTCGAGATATGGACTCGCGCGGACTTCACATGCGGTCCGGCGGTGATCGTGCGGGCGAGTTCGCCCTCTTTCGCGCGCCAATAGGCGGCATCGAACATCTGCGACGTGGTGCCGAAGCCGGTGAGTGAATCAAGCAGCTCATAGCCCTGGCCGCCATTCGCCGGCAGGCCCTCGGAGGCCAACGTCATCCGCAGGGCGTCGCGCTGCGCGCCGTCGACATAGATGGCGCCCTGGCGCACGTCGTAGGCGACACCACGCTGGTCCAGCGCGGCCACGACCTCGCCCGCGGCGCCGGGCTCGAGCCCGGAATAGAGTAACGCCATCGACGGTTGCGTCGCCAATTTCGACACCCCCAGAACCGCGGCGAACATCGCCAGGGTCGCGCCGACGACGATGACCCGGCGGCGAATATCGAGCGAGGACCAGACCGACATGATCTGCTGCAAGACGGATCTCCCATTCTGAAAATCCTGTGCCCAGCTTTGAACGATCCGGCTTAACAATCGGTTAGTCCTGATCGGTCTATACCGGCATCCGACGGAATCGAGCGGAGTCCGATATGTCCGACGCCGAGGCAATCGAAGAAGAGGTCCCGAAAAAGCGGTCGAAACTGCCGCTGATTCTAGGGCTTGTCCTGGCGCTGGCGCTCGGTGGCGGCGGGTTCTTTGCGGTCTATTCGGGCATGCTCTTCGGCAGCGGAACCAGCGGCACCGACCACGCGCATGAAAAGATCGAGGTCGAAACCCTACCAGAAGTGGCGTTCGTACCGATCGATCCCCTGGTGATCAATCTCGGCAAGGGATCGGCGAGCAGGCACTTGAAATTCCGCGCACAGCTCGAAGTAGACCCGCCGTTCCAAAGCGAGGTGTCGGCGCTGCTGCCGCGCGTGCTCGACGTGCTGAACGGCTACTTGCGCGCGGTCAGCACCGCCGATCTGGAAGAACCGACAGCGCTGATTCGGCTGCGGGCTCAGATGCTGCGTCGGGTGCAAATGGTCACTGGCGAAGGCCGGGTCCGCGACCTGTTGATCATGGAATTCGTGCTGAACTGAGGGGTGAGATGGACCTAATTTCCGACATCCTACTGATCGCCGGGGCGGTGGGTGCCGCGTTCTACTGCATCGTATTATCGCGGCGACTGAGCCGGTTCACCGATCTCGACAAAGGCGTCGGCGGCGCCATTGCCGTTCTGTCGGCGCAGGTCGACGACATGACCAAGGCGCTCGATGCCGCTCAGGGCACCGCGAACGGATCGACCGACTCGTTGGAAATGCTCACCGACCGGGCCGAAGACGTGGCGCGGCGGCTCGAACTATTGGTCGCTTCGATGCATGACCTGCCGGACGCCACTGCTTCGGCGTCGGCGGCGCCAGACCCGCAGCGAAGCGGCGGCCCGGCTGGCGTCGCGGGGCAAGAGGCCGTGTTCGCCCGACGGCGGGACGACGGCGGCAATGCAGATGCGTCGGAGCTGTTTCGCAGTCACCGAACTTGGGCACAGGAGGCCGCGGAATGAGCATTTTCAGCTGGCCGGGCTTGGGCCGCCAGGCGGGGCGCGGCGCCTTGTGGGTGATCGCGGGATTATTGCTGCTCTCCGGCGTGCTGCGGTTCACCTCGTCCACCGGGCCCGCCTTGGCGCGTGAAGTCGAGAGCCTGCAATCGGCCAAACCGGACACGGCGCCCGTCGCGGTCATCTGCGAAGCGCCCGAGGATATCGCCAAAGTGCTCGATGCCTTGGGCGCTCAGCGCAAGCGGCTCGATGAGCGCGAATCGGCGCTGCTGGACCGTGTCGCGGCACTGAACCTCGCGGAATCCGAGATCGCGCGGAATCTGGCCGCGCTTGAGGCGGCACAAAGCGAACTCGAAGCCACGCTTGCCATTGCCGACCAGGCGGCCGAGGGCGATCTGACCCGGCTGACCTCGGTCTACGAGAACATGAAGCCCAAAGAAGCCGCCGCACTGTTCGAAGAGATGGCGCCGGATTTTGCAGCAGGTTTTTTGGGCCGCATGCGGCCCGATGCCGCCGCCGCCGTAATGGCCGGCTTATCGCCGCAGACGGCCTATTCGATCAGCGTGTTTCTAGCCGGCCGCAACGCCGACGTGCCGACCGAGTAGCCGGAGACACCCGGCATTAACCCCGATCTGCGACAACTCCGCAAAGGCCGGGTCGTGAGCATACGAAAAGAGAGTGCGAGATGATTGGAATTGTCGGCATCCTGATGATCTTCGTCATGGTGTTCGGCGGCTATCTTGCTGCCGGCGGCAAGATGGGAATCATCCTGAAGTCGCTGCCATACGAACTGACAATGATCGGCGGCGCCGCCATTGGGGCGTTCGTCATTTCCAACGATATGGCAGCGATCAAGCACACGGTGAAGGACATCGGCCGGGTGTTCAAAGGCCCGCGATGGAAGCACGAGGATTACCGCGACCTGCTGTGTCTGCTGTTCGAATTGATCCGGCTTGCCCGCCAGAACGCCGTCGCGCTCGAAGAGCATGTGGAGGATCCCCAGAATTCCTCGATCTTCCAACGCTACCCGAAGGTTCTCTCGGACCGCGAAGCGGTCGAGCTGATCTGTGACACGCTGCGCTCTGCATCGATGAACTACGACGATCCACACCAGGTCGAGGAGGTTCTCGAAAAGCGGATGGAGGCGAATCTGCATCACGCGATGCACTCCAGCCACGCCCTGCAGACGGTGGCCGACGGGCTGCCCGCCCTGGGCATTGTGGCGGCGGTCTTGGGCGTGATCAAGACCATGGGGTCGATCGATCAGCCGCCGGAAATCCTCGGCAAGCTGATCGGCGGCGCCTTGGTCGGCACCTTCCTCGGGGTGTTTCTTGCATATGGTTTGGTGGGTCCGTTCGCCAACAAAGTCAAAACCGTCACCGAAGAGGACGCCCATTTCTACCAGTTGATCCGCGAGGTTCTGGTGGCGAACCTTCACAACCACGCCACCAATATCTGTATCGAAGTCGGCCGGCAGAACACGCCGAGCCATTGCCGCCCCAGTTTCTCCGATCTCGAAGACGCGTTGAAAGAGGTCAAACAGCGGGAGGCCGCTTGATGCGGGCGACGTTTGCGGCGCTGATCACGGCGCTTTGGCCGGCACTGGCCGGGGCCCAGCCAGTGCCGGCGCAGTCGGGTGAGCACGCGGGTTTTTCGCGTGTCGTCTTTCTTTATGGGGATGTGCCGGACTGGACCTTCGGTCGAGTCGCGGGCGGATACGAACTGCGGGTTGCGCGCCGCGACACGGGTTACGACCTGTCCAAAGTGTTCGACTTCATTCCGCGGGCTCGGCTTGCCAATCTCGAACTCCGCGACCAAGGGCGGGTGTTCTTCGACGTCGTCTGCGAGTGCCACGCCGACGCGTTTGAAATCCGCACCGGCGTGGTTGTGGACATCAAGGACGGTCCCGCCCCGCCGCGGTCACGGTACGAGGCGCGCCTGGACGACGACCCTGTCGCCCGGGCTGAGGATGCGCCGCCAGACCGACCCGATACCCCGGGTCCGTCGCCGCTCGACAGTTTCCAATTCACGCCGCTGCGCACTGTGTATGCGTGGACCGACCAATTGACCGTCGATCTCACCGCGCGCGAACTCCCGTCGCCAGAAACGCGCGATTCGACGGCGTCCCCGGCTATCGCGGGCCCGGACCCGATCGCCCAGGCGCAGGCCTCGCTGTTGGCGCAACTGGCCCGCGCCTCCACCCAAGGACTGGTGATCGCCGACTTGCCGGAGAGCCCGGCCGCGACGTTGGGCCCAGCAGCCGAGACAGCGGCAGAGACCAGCGACGCCGCGCCGACTCCACCGCCAAGCCAGGGCGAAGGACCGGGGGTCGCCAGTAACATCCGGATCGAAACCGCGGTCGACCAAGGGCAGACCCAATCCGCGCCCGGGCACTCTGATATCACCGCAGACGGCGCAGATTGCTTCGATCCAAGCCGCCTCGACCTAGCGTCTTGGGGCCCAACACCTAACAACGGGGCCAGTCTGGCCAGTTTCCGCACGCAACTCATCGGGGAGTTCGACGCCGCGGAACCGGAGAGCATCACCGGGCTTGCTCGGGCCTATATCTACCTCACCTTCGGGGCCGAGGCGAAAGCGTTGCTGCATGCGTTTCCCACCGAAACGCCCGATGCAGCCCTGTTGCGGGCGCTAGCCGACATCATGGATCACGGCGTTGCGCAAGAGCCCGGGCTGTTCCAGGGACAGCTGGTGTGCGACAGCCGCGTCGCCTTGTGGGCCTTGCTGGCGCGACCGGCGTTGTCGCCATCCGAGATGCCGGCGACCGAGGCGGTGTTGAGCGCCTTCAGCGAACTGCCGCTGCACCTGCGCCGCCACCTGGGACCGGATGTCGCGCAGCGGTTCCTGCAGATCGGTGACGCAGAATCGGCGTCCACGGTGCGCAACATGATCGCTCAAGCGCCAGGGCAGCATGGGCCCGGGTTCGACATGTTGGAGGCCGAGCTCGCGTTGTCGACCAAGCAAAATGACGTGGCCGAAGACCGGCTTGCCCAAATCGCGAAGACCAGCGGCCCGCGGGGTCCCAAAGCGTTGGTGCGTTTGATCGACGCAAGGCTGGCGAAGGGTGGGGCGGTGTCGGATGCGGAATTTGAGACCGTCCAGGCCCTGGCCTTCGAAAACCGAGGCTCCGACATCGGCGCCGAATTGACCCGGGCCGCGTTGCGGGCGACCATCCACCGCCAGGCGTTTTCCGAAGCTGCGGCAGGGTTGGCACAGGCGGCGGCCTCCGAGGACCTCGATCCGGAGGCACTGTTGGCGTTGCGGCGCGAGCTTTTCGCGCACCTGACCGAACGAGCCGAAGACGTGGAGTTCCTGCGCATCGTCCTGAGCGGGCCGTCGGCGTTGGGTGCGCAGGACGAGGATGCGGTCATCAGACGCGCCGTCGCCCGGCGGCTTCTGGACCTTGGGTTGCCCGGACCGGCCCGCGACCTGCTTGGCGAAACCGAAGCCGTCCCGACCCAGGAGGATCGGCTGCTGTTCTCCGAGGCCTATCTGAGCGACGCCCGAACCGATTTGTCGATTGGATATCTCGCTGGGCTCTCTAGCCCAACTGCCCTGCGCCTTCGCGCCAGAGCGCATGAGCGCGCCAGCGATTTCGGCCAGGCCGCCATAGTCTACGGACGCCTGAAGGACGCACCGGCACGCGACGCGGCCTTGTGGCGCGACGGGTCCTGGGACGCCATCGACGGCAATCTGCCGGACGTTCAGCAGAGGTCCGCCGCCCTAGCGGCCGCTTCGCTTGCCACCTCCGCCGAAGCCTGGCGCGATCCGTCACAGCCCGACGGCCCGTTGGCCCGAAACCGCGCCTTGCTACGCCACAGCCGCGAGGCCGGCACCGTGATTTCGGATCTCCTCGCCGGCCTGCCGCAGCCCTGATCGCGCCTGCGCGGGTTACCATTTCTCAAGACCGCCGGACTAATCTGCATTTGACATTCCGGCGGCAAGAAATGCGGCGGCGACAGGGACCATATCGGGCTCAGGTTTTGCAATTGGCCGTCCAATGTGAGCCATGCTCTGCGGAGGCGACGATCTGATGGGTTTCTCGGCGCGCTCGATCTTTCAGCCGACGGTCTTGCTGGCCCTGGCGCTGATGGCGGTGATCGTCATGATGATCCTGCCGATGCCGGCCTGGGTCCTGGACATCGGCCTTGCCGCGTCCTTCGCGCTGGCGATCTTGATGTTCACGGTGACGCTGTTCATCGAGCGTCCGCTCGATTTCTCGGCCTTTCCCACTGTTCTGCTGGCCAGCCTGATGCTGCGGCTGTCGCTCAACGTCTCGTCGACGAAATTGATCATTGGCGAGGGGCATTCCGGCACCCAGGCCGCCGGCAATGTGATCGAAGGTTTCGCGATGTTCGTCATGGGCGGCAGCGTGTTTCTGGGGCTGGTGGTGTTCGGCGTCCTTTTGATTGTGAACTTCATCGTCATCACCAAGGGCGCCGCGCGCATGGCCGAAGTCGGCGCGCGGTTTGCGCTCGACGGCATGCCCGGCAAGCAACTGGCTATCGACAGCGACATGTCGGCCGGCGCCATCGACCATGCCGAGGCGAAGGCCCGCCGGGAACGCGAGCAACAGGAAACCACGTTCTTCGGCTCGCTCGACGGCGCCTCGAAATTCGTCAAGGGCGACGCCATCGCCGGGCTGCTGATCACGCTTTTGAACCTGGTCATGGGCCTGATCATCGGCGTCAGCCTGCACGATATGCCGTTGAGCCTGGCGTTCGAAACCTACGCCATCCTCACCGTCGGCGATGGCCTTGTCAGCCAGATCCCAGCGGTGATCATCTCGATCGCCTCGGCGCTGCTCTTGGCGCGCGGCGGGGCCACCGGATCGACGGATATGGCGCTGTTCACGCAACTTGGCCGCTACCCCGCCGCGCTGGTGACCGTCGCCGTTCTGATGGCGCTCTTCGCGTTGGTTCCCGGCCTGCCCGTTCTGCCATTCCTGGCCGGCGCGCTCACACTGTCGTCCGCCGCGTATTACGGCCACCGGATCGCCAGGGCGCAACGCGCACAAGCGGCGGAGGCGGCCGTTCGCGAGGCTGAACCGGCGGTCGAGGCCTCGCTCGGCGATGTCCTGGATCTCGACGACATCCATGTGGAATTCGCGCCCGACCTGGTGGCCATGGTGCTGGACCCCGCAACCGGGCTCGACGCCCGGATCGCCAACATGCGGACCCATGTCGCCACGACCTATGGCCTGGTCCTGCCGGAAATCCGGCTGACCGACGACACCGCCTTGCCGCCCGGCACCTACGTCATCCGGGTGCAAGGCGTCGAGCAGGCGCGCGATTCGCTCTTTGCGGACCGAGTGCTGGCGATCACGCCCGCCGACACCGCAGACCTGCCGCCGGGCGAGGAGGTCAAGGAACCGGTCTACGGCGCGCCGGCCCGCTGGATCGGCCCCGAGGCCCAGGAGACCGCCGCGCTGGCAGGCACGACCATCGTTACTCCAACCGAGGTCCTGGCAACCCACCTGCTGGAGGTGATCAAGCGCAATTTCTCGCGGCTTCTGAGTCTGAAGGCCCTACGCCGGCTTCTCGACGAATTCACCAACCTCAGCGATCCCAAGCGCGCCGAAGCGAACCGACGAATGCTGGACGAATTGGTGCCCGAGAAGGTGCCCGTCGACCTGTTGCTGGCTGTCTTGCGGCTGTTGCTGGAGGAACGGGTGTCGATCCGCAATCTACCGCTGATCCTGGAGTCGATCGCCGAGGCGCGGGGCGCCCATGCCACACCGGACTCGATCTGCGAACATGTCCGGCAGCGGTTGGGATTCCAGTTGGTGGCCGAGCTGAAACGCGGCGACGGAACGCTACCGCTGGTACAGTTGGCGCCGGAATGGGAAGAGCAGTTCCAAAGCTATCAGATCGACGGCGACCGCGGCTTTCAGGATGTCGCTCTGCCACCCGAAGCGTTCAACCGCCTCGCCAACGCCGTCGCCGAACGCCTGGCCAAGGCCGGCGAAACCGGTACCTACCCCGCCCTCGTCACCTCGACCCGCCGGCGTCGATTCCTGCGGACGGTGATGAACGCCAAAGGCATCAACAATCCGGTGTTCTCGTTCGAAGAAATCGGCACGCAGGCGCGGCCGTCGCTGGTTGGAATGGTGCCGGTATGACGCAACTGGCCGCCGATCTTCTGAGCGTCAGTCAGACCGGGCTTGCGGTCGGCTTCATCGTCTTCCTCAGAGTCGGCGCGGCGATGGCGGTGCTGCCGGCGTTCGGCGAACGCTCGATCCCGATGCGCGTGCGGCTGGGGCTTGCGCTGGCATTCACGGTCATCGTGGCGCCGGTCCTGTTCGACCGCATCGCGCCGCTAGCGTTGCCGGAGGCGCCCAAGCTGCCCTTGCTCGGCGCAGAGGTCGCTGCCGGGCTCTGCCTCGGCCTGGCGCTTCGGCTTTTCATCCTGGCACTGCAGACCGCCGGGTCGATCGCCGCCCAGTCGACTTCGCTGTCCCAGATCCTCGGCGGCGGCGGGGTGGAGCCACAACCCGCCTTCGCCCATATCATGGTGATCAGCGGTCTTGCGCTTTTGGTGATGACCGGCCTGCATGTCCGCGTGGCCGAGGCGTTGATCGGGTCCTACGACGTGCTGCCGCCCGGACTGTTCCCGTCGCCGTCCATCGTCGCCGACTGGGGAAGCGGCCAGGTGGCGCGTGCCTTTGCGCTGGCGTTCACGCTGTCGGCGCCCTTCGTCATCGCCTCGTTCCTCTACAATCTCACGCTCGGCGTCATCAACAAGGCGATGCCGCAACTGATGGTCGCCTTTGTCGGGGCGCCGGCGATCACGGCGGGCGGTCTGATCCTGCTGTTTCTGTCGCTGCCGGTGCTGTTGGGGTTCTGGCGCGACCAGGTCGAACTGTTCTTGGCCAGCCCGTTCGGGAGCGCTGGATGAGCCAGGATCCAAACGAAAGCGCCGAGAAGTCACACGAACCGACGCCGAAGAAGCTCGAAGACGCACGGCGCAAGGGAGAGATCGCGAAATCGGTCGATTTGACCACCGCCGCGGCCTATGGCGGCATGCTTTTGGTGCTGATCGCATTCGGCGCGACCAGCCTGTCGCAATTCGGCTCCGGGATGACTGCGCTGGTCGCCCGGGCCGACGACTTGTCGGCGCTCTGGTTTCGGGACGGCGCGCATCCGCTCAGCGCCGCCTTGGCCGGGGCCCTGGCGCGACCCTTGGCGACCTGGTTTTTGCTGCCGGCCCTGGCGGCCCTGCTCGCGATCATAGCCCAGCGCGCGTTTGTGGTTGCGCCCGATAAGCTGCAGCCGAAGCTGAACCGGGTCTCGCCAATCGCCAATTTGAAGAACAAGTTCGGCAAGGACGGGCTGTTCGAGTTCGCCAAGAGTACCGCCAAGCTGTCGATCTACTCCGCCGTGCTGGCGCTGTTTCTGGTCTGGCGCATGCCACAAATCCTGGCGACCGCGCAGCTCGAGCCGACGATGGGGCTGACCGCTCTGGGCCGCATGAGCATCGAGTTCCTGGCGATCGTCGTCACGGTCGCCGGCAGCATCGGGGTCGTCGACCTCTTGTGGCAACATCAGGCCCATCTGCGTAAAAACCGGATGTCGCGCAAAGAGCTGATGGATGAGACCAAGCAGACCGAAGGCGACCCGCATCTGAAACAGCAACGGCGGCAGCGCGGCTATGACATCGCCACCAACAAGATGCTCGGCGACGTGCCCGACGCCGATGTCGTGGTCGTCAATCCCGAGCATTACGCCGTTGCGCTGAAGTGGAGCCGGGCGCCCGGCAGTGCTCCGATCTGTGTCGCCAAGGGCGTCGACGAGATCGCGGCGCGGATTCGCGAGATCGCGGCCGAAGCCGGGGTGCCGATCCACCGCGACCCGCCCACGGCCCGGGCGATGTATGCCAGCGTGGAGATCGGTGCCGAGATCCGGCCCGAGCAGTACAAGGCCGTCGCCGCCGCCATCCGGTTTGCCGAGCGGATGCGGACGAAATCGCGGGCGCAGCGCGGCACATGAGCAAGGCGATCGAGAAACTCGCCGCTTTGGCGGGCATGCTCAGGGACGCCGAGCTGTCGAAGCTGGCCGCGCGCGCCGCCGAGCGCCGCAAGATCGAGGGCGAGATTTCCGAGTTGAGGCAACAGCGTCACGCCCTGTCGCAACTCGCCGAAGACGGCCCGGCCAAGCAGGTCCATGCCGAGGCCTTGTGGCAATGCTGGGCGGAGACGCGTATGAAGGCGCTGTCGGCCGACGCCGCGCAGGCGGCTGCGAGGTCCGAAGCGCAAATCCCCGTCGCCCGCCGCGCATTCGGCCGCGCCCAAGCGTTGCAAAAGATCGCCTCGGCGACCCGTGCAGTGTCGCGACGCGACTGAACTGCCCCGCGTGGCGCAGCGCGTCGATGAACAATATGGGGCCGGTCCGATAGCCTGGCCGCACCTGCCCTAACCCGCCGGCGTCCACGCATATTCAACCAAGGGCCAGCGGTCCGACCGGAGGGCATTCCGACTATGTGATGTGGCATCACGCCCACCAGACTTTTATCGGGGGCGGGCTTGTCCGGTCAGATCGTGAATGCCCCGAAGGACAGCCTTTTCTAATTTGAACTTCGCCATGCCAGCTACGACGTCGGCCGACCGGACCCCGTCGAGGCGCCTATTCGATGTGGAGTCAGGCGTCCTGGCGCACAAAATCGATGATCAGGACGTCCGACACCGCCGGCCCGAGCGTCTTCTGCGCCACTTCCCGCAGCGCGTTGCGCAGGACCGCCATGCGCGAGCTGCTGGTGAAGGCACCCTTGAAGCCGCCAGCATTGGCGTGATCGAACATCACCTGAAGAAACGCGTCCCTCAGCTTGGGTTCGCGGTCGTAGACCAGCTCGGTCTGACCGGTGGGAACCTCGAGGCTCAGCGCCATCACCACCAGCGAGCCGACACGGCCCTCGTCGACAATCGGCACCACGAATTGGTTGTTCAGCTTGACGTAATCGTGGGTGGTATTCTCGTCGGTGTCGTCCTTCGGCTTGGCCGGCGCGTCGGCCACATCGCCGCAGGGGTTCCCCTCGGCCATCTCAGGCATCGCGGCCGGCTCTGGTCGCAGCGCCAGGCCAGCGCCGAGGCCGCCCGCCAGCCCGACAAGGGCGATCAGGATCGGAAACAGCTTGGCCATGATTCGCGCGCCTTACCCTTAGAACGGCAGCAGGATGTCGGCCAACTGCTGGCCATAACGCGGCTGCTGCACGTCGGTGATCTGTCCACGCCCGCCGTAAGAAATCCGCGCCGAGGCGATCTTGTCGTAGGTGATCTCGTTTTGCCGCGAGATGTCCGCCGGCCGGACGTAGCCGGTGACGATCAGCTCGCGCATCTCGAAATTCACCCGCACCTCTTGCCGCCCGACGATCTGCAACACGCCGTTGGGCAGGACCCCGGTGATCGTCGCTGCGACGCGCAAGGTGAGCTTTTCCTTGCGCTTGACCGACCCGTCGCCGGCCGAGTTGCTGCTGGAATTGGTCGATACCGCCGAGGCCATGCTGGCACCGTTCGGCAGGCGTTCGTCGATGCGCTGCGGGATGCCGAAGAGCTGCGGCACAGCGAGGCTTTCGGCGCCGCTGCGCGACCGGCTGGAGCTGTTAGAGATCTCGGCGCGGTCGTCGATCTCGATCACCACGGTCATGATGTCGCCCTGCTGCATCGCCCGTCGGTCGCCCAGAAGCGACCCGCGCGACCGCGACCAGAGCGAGGCCTCGGCCACCGGCTGGTCGGGGTCCAGCGCCACCGGCAGCGGCTGGTTCATCATCGCGCGGAACTCTTCGCCGTCCTGCACCGGAGTGAAGTCGGGCGCCTTGCCGACGTCTTCGAGCCGGCCGCAGGCGGCGACCAGCGACACCGCGACACCAAGCGTGAACAGCAAACGCATCGAACCTCTCCTTACCGCAATGCCGTCAGATCCGGGCCGCCGACGGTGACCGTGCCGTCCGACCGAACGATCCCGGTCACCGTGCTGCGCGAGGCCAGGTTCATCACCCGCAACACGTCGCCGACCCCGGCCCGACCCAGGGCGCGCGCCTCGGCCGCGATGCTGAGCCCGCCGCGGCGGAACAACAGCGTGACGATCTGGTTGCGCTCGATGATTGCCGCCGGGCCGACATCGCCCGCCCGTACCGGGCGCCCGGCATACAGCACCACCCGCGCCTCGAGCCCCACGGCATCGGCGATGTCGGTCAACGCCCCCGGGATGGTCTTGTCGATCAGCGCCAGGTCGCCGGCGGTCAGGATCGCCTGACTGCGCACGGTGCGCGCGGCGATCACCGTGTCGGCCCAGGCCACCGCCGGCCAAAGCGCTACCAACAGACCGAGAATCCGGATCATCAGCGCACCTGCGTCGTCGCCGACATCATCTGATCTGCCGCCGTGATCACCTTGGCGTTCAGCTCGTAGCCGCGCTGCGCCTCGATCAGCTCGGTCACTTCGCGCACCGCATCGACCGAGCTGTCTTCCAGATAGCCCTGCCGCAACGTGCCGAGCCCGTCGCTGCCGGGCGTGCCGACCAGCGCCGGCCCGGACGCCGCGGTCTCGGTGAAGAGGTTCGACCCGATCGCTTCGAGCCCCTTTTCGTTGGAAAACCCGGCCAGCGTGAACTGCCCCAGAAGTTCCGGCTGCACCCGGTCGGCGAAATAGCCATAGACCTCGCCCTCGGCGTTGACCGAGATCGAGCGCGCGTCGTCGGGGATCACGATGTCGGGGACCACGGCATGGCCGTCCGAGGTGACGATCAGCCCGTCGGCCGTGCGTTTCAGCGCGCCGTCGCGGGTATAGCCCGACAGCCCGTTGGGCAGGGTCACCTCCAGGTATCCCGCGCCCTCGATCGCCAGGTCCAGATCGCCGCCGGTGACCGCCAGCGAGCCCTGCGCCAGCGTCACCGTCACCGAGGCGGGCCGCACGCCCAGGCCAAGCTGCACGCCGGTGGGCAGAACCGTGCCGTCGGCGGCATTGATCGTGCCGGCGCGCGTCGCCTGCTGATAGTGCAGGTCGGCGAATTCGGCGCGGCGCGCGTTGTAGCCGGTGGTGTTCATATTGGCGAGGTTGTTCGAGATCACCTCGACTCGCATCTGCTGGGCGGCCATGCCGGTGGCGGCGATTTTCAAGGCTTTCATGGCACCTCTCCGTTAGCGGCCCAGCGTCTGCAGGACGGCGCGGATGCGTTCGTCCTCTTTGTCGAGGAACTGCTGGCCCATCTGATAGGCGTGCTGCACCTCGATCATCCGGGCGATTTCCGACACCGCATCGACGTTCGAGTTCTCGACGAAGCCCTGCAAGATCGCGGCGCCCTCGGCCGGGACCAGATCGCCCGCGGCGGCGAACCGCACCCCGGCGCGGCGCGCCAGATCCGTCGGGTCGGCGGGCGCCCAAAGCCCGATCTGGGTCAGCGGCCGACCATCGGCGCTGAGCGTGCCGTCGGCGGCCAACGACACCGACCGCGCGTCAGGCGGCACGAAGACCGGCGCACCGGCGCCGTCGAGCAGGCGCGCGCCGTCGTGGGTCACCAGTTCGCCCTCGGCCGAGGGGGTGAAGGCGCCGGCGCGGGTCAGTTCCTGGCCCGCCGTGGTTTCGACCAGGAAGAAGCCCTCGCCCTCGATGGCGAAATCGAAGCTGCCGCCGGTCTGGGTCAACGGGCCCTGGCCGGTGTCCGTGTGCCGCGCATGCGCGCGCGCCATCGACAGCGACGGCTCGCCCGGTTCCAGCGCCGCGACATGTTCGGCAAAGACCAGCCCCTCGCGCCGGAAGCCGGTGGTCGAGATGTTGGCGATGTTGTTCGCCACCGCCTGCATCTCGCGCATAAGCCCCGACTGGCGGGTCAGAGAGGTGTATCCGGCGCTGTCCATCGCCTAACCCCCGACGATCAGCGGCACGAGCTGCAGTTGAAAAAAGCTGGTCAGCGTCTGGGTCATAAAGCCCATCGACACCCAGAATACAGCCAGCATCGCGGCGAGTTTGGGCACGAAGGTCAGGGTCATTTCCTGCACCGATGTCAGCGCCTGGAACAGGCCGATCACCAGACCGGTCACCAACGCCACGGCCAGGATCGGCGTCGAGATGATCACCGAGATCCAAAGCCCCTGGCGCAAAGTGTCGTAGAAGATGATCTCGTCCATCATTGGCGTCAGACCGGCATCCGCAGGATTTCCTGATAGGCCTCGACCACCTTGTCGCGCACCGTCACCGCGGTTTCGACGGCGAGCTCGGTTTGTGCCAGGGCCTGGACCAGGGCATGGGGGTCGGCGCCGCCGGTCATGGCCGCCTTGGCGGTCGCCTCGCCTTGCTGCAACGTCGCGGCGAAATCGCCGGCCATCTTCTGCAGATCGGTGCCGCCCGCGGGTCCGCCCGGCATGGCCTTTGGCTCTGTCGCCGGGCGGGTGGCCGCATAGGCCTGGGCGGCTAAGGAAGATCGGACATCCATTCTGGCGTCTCCTATCTGCGCAACAGTTCGAGCAGGCGGGTCGACATTTGCCGGGCCTGGTCGAACATCCTGAGGTTCGCCTCGTAGCTGCGCTGCGCTTCGCGCGCGTCCGCGATTTCGACCACCAGATCGACGTTCGAGCCGTCATAGTGGCCGGTCGGATCGGCCAGCGGATGGCCAGGGTCGAACACCCGCTGCAACTCGCGCCGGTCGAGCGCCACGGGGCCGGTCTGCACCAGTCCGGTGGCGCGGCCGGCCTCGACCTCCTGATGAAAGGCGGTGGTCTTGCGCCGGTAGCCGGGCGTGTCAGCATTGGCGATGTTCTCGGACACGTGGCGGAGGCGCGCGGCCTGCGCCTTCATCCCGCTGGCCGAGGCCGCCAATGTCTGGAAGATGTCACTCATGCGCCGGCCCCCTACCTGCCGCGGCTCAGCGCGGTGCGCAGGATGTCGAGCGAGGATTTGTAGACCGCCAGCGCCAGTTCGTGCGAATGCCGCACCTCGGTCGCCTTCATCATCTCGGTCTCTAGCGACACCGTGTTGCCGTTCGGCGCCGAGGGGCCTGGCGCGTCGACCCGCTGCGGCGCGGGCCCTCCGTTCGGGGCGCCGCCGACATGGCCGGCGCGGGTGCTGCGCATCGTGTTTCCGGGTTGTTCTGCTCGATAGGTCTCGGAAAACGGCGCGAGGTCCTGGGCCCGGTATCCGGGCGTGTCGGCATTGGCGATATTGCCGGCAATCGCGGACTGGCGCGCGGCGGCGTGGGCGGCAAGCCCATGGGCCATGCGAAAGATCTCTAGCGATTGGTACATCGGGGCTTCTCCCGCGAGCTTTCAATCAACGCTTAACGGTGATTCGTTTAGAAACCGTTTGCAGGCGACGGGAGCAAAGCCATGGCCGGTATCGGACTGGACGGATTGACCGCAGAGATAGAGAGTATTCGCACCAGCTTTCCGGTGGGACGGATCAGCGCGCTCGGGGGCGGAACCGTGACGGTGACCGGCCTGTCGGACACCGCAGCACTTGGCGATCTGGTGGATTTGCCGGACGCACATGGCAATTCAGTCCGTGGCGAGGTTCTGACACTGACACCCGACGCGGTGACCATCCTACCGGACGGCAACGCCGAGGGCCTGCAGATCGGCGATCACGTTGTG
>JAAUYB010038503.1_pt1 | contig 24079 bp, 23 predicted proteins | sample 7278071 | NCBI WGS metagenome assembly JAAUYB01 (sample SAMN14350121, study PRJNA611818) | marine sediment metagenome | isolation source: surface marine sediment (1.8m) | place: French Polynesia: Moorea | collected 2018-08 | reverse complement strand
CTCTTCATTTCCTTGCTTGCTGCCGTGGATATAGTTAGAGTTTCTCTAAGGTGTGACGGTATAATATCCACTTCGCACGCTGAACATTGTGGGTTCGCGCCTCAGAGAAACTTTTTTGGGATACCGTTTATTTCGTGTTTAATTTTTCTACCCTCTTTCTTGTGCCTGTGTCTTTCCCCTTTACTTCTTCGATTCTTGCGGAGTTCCTTTTGAGCTCAGAACGCGTATATTTTGGTGCCATCTAGCGTTCGATTCCCGTTTCCCATTTCGTATTACAGCGTCTGTTAGGACGAAGGCAAAAAACTCCTCACCATACATGGTCACCGCCCTCGGGCCAGGACCTCTATTTCTTCCCCCTGGCCAACCCGGTCAAAGGCCTCCCTGCTAAAAACACGAGCCGGCGAAATTGGCCCCTAAAAAAAAATCCTTTTCTTGAATTTTTTTCTAGTAACAAAATTTTTTTGTTCCCCTTTGGCGAGCGACAGAATTTTTTTACCCCTCCCCTTTACTTTGACCCATACCCGCACGCCCGTTCAAAATTCTGGGACCCCCTCCCAGCCCGCCGAGACCTCGCGATCATGTATGCTCCTCACATTTACTTGATGGGAATATATAGCTCTCTTGACACTTTTCATATTAGCCCTCTTGGCATATTCACACCAAATTGCATTCAATTGAGCTTATTCACTTATTCAATTATTTCCCTCTTTGGGAATGCTGACCTATGGTCTCTATTCCGAAAAAAGGAAGAGAGCCTGGGGATGATACTCGCAGGCTCGCCTGCCCGCAACGATCCATAAAAATGCTGCCGTCGTTTTAGGCGCTTATTCCATTTTTGTGCAGCTATGGCGTGCACTCTGCTTGACGGCGCAGCCGCACGGTTTCTCCCTTCTCCGAGTCCTCTAACTAGAGATAGAGCGCTTCTCATAGCTAAGGGTAATTTAAATTAACAAACTGGAACATTTTGAGTCGAGCTGGGTTAGGCTTGACTTATCCCTATTCTTCCGTTCTACACAGAACATTACATGGAGCGCCGTCTTGGGATTCCCTTTTCATTCGTGCAACTGCCTTTAATTGAATCAGATCTCCCTTGCAGCAGCAACCGGTTACTTTTCCCTTAGTTCGGATTTTGTGAACAGACGAAATTTTATTCTGTTCCGACGAAGGAGCGAATGCAACGAGCCGTGGTGTCGCTCTTTTTGACTTTCTCTTTTGTCCTCCTTTCTACGGTCACGTGCCAAGACAGAAAGGAAGATTTCGTTTGTAAGCGGTTAGTCACTGAGCAACACCGTTGCAAAGTTTATAATTATAGACATCCTCTTTGTAAAAAGTGGGATCATAGCCATTGTCCTCCTCCACGTATTATTCGAGACTATAGTCAGTGTGTTTCATACAAGTGTAAGCCCCGACAGCAAGAAGAATGGGAAGTGCAATCAGCCACGACTCTGAAGACGAAACCTCCGATTGCGGCAAAAGCCGCCGGGGAACAAGGCGGGGAACAAGGACGTAAAGACGTAGAAGAAGGAGAAGAAGAAAGAGAAGACCTGAGTGGGTTAAAGAGACCTGACCAAATTTTTGTTTCGCATGAAGCGGAGTTTGCCAGTCTCCGGGAAGAAATTGAGGCCCTGAGAAGGGTAAATTGCTTTTGACGTCTAAGAGAGAGCACCAAGTAGCATCTGTCCTCCCTTTTCTTTTTCCCTAGGAACTTCGCTTTGAAAGCAGCAACCGAGCGCAGTTTCAAGTCAACGTGCGAGAGGAGCTAGCACAGGCACGGGCATCATCATCTTCCACTTTCGTCGGTGAGCCAGACCCTAGAAGCGACAACAACACCGGCGACATCGAGGACTCCCGCGACTATACGGAGCGTATCCTGGCCCAGGAGAAAAAGGTAAAAAAACTTTCTCTGCTTGATTCAATGATTGACATTTTGCTTCCATTTGGTTCATTTTAGATCAAGGAAGCCAGGGTTAGAAATGCCAAACTAAAAAAGAAAAAGGCTTTCTACAAGGCTGAAACACAGCGACTGCGCAAGTATGTTGTTGTTTAAGATGTATAAAATTTAGAAATGAAAATAGACCTCTTTCCATCTTTCCAGCGTCCTTTCCAACTTGAGGTCAGAAAAACAGCAGCGACAACAGGAAATTGCTCGAAGCCGAGCGGAAGAACTGAAGAAAAGAAGAGAAAAGGAAGAAAAGCAACAAAAAGACATTACTACGGTGCGTAGTCTCCTGAACAACAGATGTCCCCAAGTTAATTTAAGCACAAAACTCTATGAAAGCATTCGAACCTTTGTCATTCTTGACTGTGCATCTGCGGCAAATCTTGGAGTATCCCCATTTCTTCCATTTTTTGTCTTTTTATTAACCTTGTTCGTCTTCTCCCTCAATTTCTAAGCAAGATGGTTGATTATAACGTGACGTGCCCAGATTTTCGTTACTGTCAAGTTCGCCATACTTATGCAAGCCCATGTGAAATCTGGAACTGTAACGCGTGTTGGTGGCATCATTCTAACTGTACCCCGACTCCGGAACCCGCTTCTGAGCATTGTCCCTACATTTACAAGTGTTCTAACCTTCCTCGCCCACACAACCACGTCACAACCACTGTGGTTACAACGGTCACTGTGCTGTCCGTGCTAACCTTAGTCGGCACGTACATTTACAAACGTTACCGCAGAGCACAGCAGGAGCAAGCCAGGATACCAGATGCAGAACAGCAGGAAGAAGAAGAGAACGAAAGAGTACCGCTACTGCAAAGGTGTCGAGCGCTAGTCGCTGGCTCTCTCGGGCCGAGTGAGGATGGTAACCCAGACACTCGCGGCTTGTTTGACCGCTTTCGTGCTGTTATCTTTGGAAGCCGAGCTGAGGTGGCTTCGCCCGAAGTTCCTCGTGCTGTAGGGGATTACGAAGATGAGGAGCCATCTGCGCCGCCGCCGCCGCCTGACCGCGAAGATCAACACCTAGCGCCACCGCCTCCCTATGAAGAAGTAGACAGAAACCCAAACCCAAGACCAATCATTCGTTCGGGAGGCAGCCTTGCAAATGAAAATTTCACGGGTTCTCAGGCGCAAGGTGCATCAGGCCCTCCTGGAAGCCTGCCGCATTCAGTCGAGATGCGAGAGATCAGTTCAAGCCCTCGGCCGCACCCTTCTGCTCCGCGCCTCGAAGAGATTCCTCTCTCTCTGTCACAGTCATTGCGCTAGAATATGCTGACCACCTTTGCCGGAGTTCTCGCTAGAATATGCTGACCACCCTCGCCGTAGTATATCGTCCTTTTTTAGTGTGCGTACTAGGATAGACAATGTCATTTTAGTGTATCTATATTGCCAGAAAAAAAATAAGTTAAATAAAAAGCTTTTTCATATTTGCCGTTCATTCTATACAAAAGTTTAAAATATCGCCGTCGTCGCCATGAAATTCAAAAACAGGTGCAGGGAGAAGGTGCTTTTGCATTGGAGGAGAGCAAGATATAACAGACAAATTGTCCTCCTCAGGTTCATCACCTATTGGCATGTCAAAATCGGCATTAATCGGAAAAGTCTGGGAATGCGCTGGAATCGGCAGGTTTTTTAAGCCTTTCCACGTCGTGTGTCGACCTAAAAAGCAGCATAAGCACGATTTCTGCTTTTGAGACAAAGCACATGTGTATGTACTATACCTTGACTTTGAGTCCCGCATTTCCTGGTCCCGGATGTTTTCGAAGCTTTTTTACTGAGAGACTTGATAAGTGTCAAATTTTCCATTTCGCTGGAATTTGAAACGCCCCCTTTAGGTGTTGAAGTTGCTGACGCTGAGCATGGTCTGTTTTCTGCTGTAGCCTCATTAATTTCCATGTCGGAAATTGGCCCGCTAGCTCCATGTGTGATTGTGGCGGAAGGGTAGAGAGGAGAAAACAGTTTCTTCGCCTTAATTTCTGCAGCTATGATAGGACGAAGTAGTCCCACCAGTTCCGGTGGGAAAAGGGGCGTTTTTCTAAAACAATTTTTTTCTGTTACCATCATACATGTGAGACGGGGGATTGTATACTTACATTGTGACATGATTAGCAAAGTGACAGAGATAGACAATACTGTCGTGCACGGAGTTAAATGTTGTCTCATTTCCTGTTGACTTGATATCAGTTTCCCATGCAATTGAATATTTGAAAGAAATAGCGTATTCCGAAGACAGGAATGCATATATCCGTCTAAAACATTTAAATAATAATTGCATTACATAAGAAATATTATACCTTACCTTATGACCGCTTCATCCCATTGTTTTTCCTGTTTAGTGCATGTATTCCAAAGTTTATCCCACACTACAAACTTGCTAGCAAGTGGTGTATGATGTAATACAATCAGATACCAATGGGATTCTCCATTTGACAGTGTAGTTCTGATGGGAAACAAGCAAGTAGCAGCACCATCCTAGAAAATCAATCCGGAAAAAAGTATACAACTTTGCACCGGAAATCTATATATATATACAAGAGGCCGTCTTGCCTTGTTTGTTTGTTCGATCGGGATGCCGCACCTTTTGCGAATTTTTTGAAAGTTTTCAATGTGAGCGGAGCGAGGCCAGTAAACGGGCAGTAACGGGTTAGCCAGCCAGCCATAGCAGCTGGTTTAGTATAGGTGGGCGTCATACTTGGGCACGGTGCTAGGCGGGAGGAGGGGGAGAAAATGGGTCGGCAGAGGGGCGGATTTGGATTTTTCCTGCAAGGAGGGAAATGTGTAATTTTGCATTTTCGGGGCAAATTTTTTATGATTTCTCTTGCAGTATGGAAAAAATTTTCTCATTAAAAAAGGGGGTCAAGGCGGGGGGGTCAATAAAGTGTTAGGCAGGAGGGAGGATTCGAACTTTATTCTTCAGGAGGGGGTAACGGTACCCTTCCCTCCTCCCGCCCCCCTCCCCATGCCCACGTAAGAAGGCGTAGGGTCGGGAACTTGCTGCGGGGGCAGTAGTTTTTGTTGGTCTGCGGCGGGAGCACTTTTTGGACCCCCCGGCTACCCATGTAGTTTGGTAATAATACTTACCGGTAGAGCGTGATGTCTATTTAAGTGAAATTCTGTAGCACAATCCAATATGGTATATTTCCATGGGTTTTTCAAGGCTTTCTTATAAGCAAAGCCTTGTAATTTGCTTTTTGAAACCTTTTTACAGTCGAGCAAAATTTCATTTAAAAAAGTTGGAGGAAGGAAAAAAGTTTTGTCTTCAGTTGATTTGAGTAAAGAAAAATATGACTCGATTCCCATATAAGGGCATGGTTCTCCACGCAAAATTTCAATTTCTATACCTGAGTTTACTTCAGAGCCATTGCTACCTAAGTAGGAAATAAGCGTTTTAAAACTATCTTCGACACTGGCACTGGATGTTCTCGATGTGTTTTTTGCTTTTTCTCCTTTTTCTCTTATTGTTTGCTGTTCCTCCAGTAAAATATAGTTTCGATTGGACAAGTCTGACGTTTCACTACCACTCCGCGAATGGTTGTCGTCACTACAACTAGTAGGTCGAGAGTTCTCTGCCGTCTCTTCGTTATATCTGTCTTGTTCACTTGGAATAATAATTGGGTCAATTATATTTGTTGTTGTAATTGACACTCGATCGTCAATATCTGAATCCAGAAAAATTTCATTAATCTGCTCTGATGTCGTAGAAGAGAGAGACAAACTTGATTCTGTTTCTGTTGCTGAATCTGAATTTGCATCAGAACTCTCGTTCTGCTCTGGTCTATTGTTAATATCTTTACTATTCCAAGAAATTTTTAACTTTGTTTTTTTAGCAAGAGCTTCTCTTTTTCTTAAACACATACCATGATTTATCTCAATTTCGTTAAAATTGCGCTGCTTTGTTCCTAAAAAGGGAGTACATCTAGTCGGAATGACAAGTCTGCCAACAGTGTCCACTGTGTTTTTAAATTCATTAAAATTTTTTTCGAGTTTTTTCATTTGTGAACACTGTTTATAGCCACTAGCGCAGCTTTTGTGGTAGGTAAAAGCACTTCTTCCTTTGGGACCACGCCTTTGACACGAAAGTCCGTCATTTCGTAATTTGCATATTAATTTGCAACTGCATTTTTTGCCCGCTCTTCGAAGATGATAAAATATTTTCTGAGTATGTTTTTTCTTTGAAAGAATATACGAAAAGTAGACACAGCGACAAGTACGACAATCTTTATAACCATGAGGTCCTTCTTTTCGACAAAAACACAAACACTTTCCTTTTCGAAAATAGTAGCATCCTTTGCATTTAAAGTTCAAAGGATTCATTTTGTATTACTGTGCTGATTGTGCAAGATGGCTGCCTCCATACTGCTTTCTTTTGCGTCCCTAGCGCCAACAGCCCAACACACCAGAATGGGCGTAGGAAACTGGGCAAGCTTTCTCTTTTCCCTTTATACAACTTTTTTGTGTGGGACTTGGGACTTTCCGGTAGGTTGCGAGAAAGTCCTATGAGACAGTCCTACGGAGTGCAACCAAAACCTTGAAGATGCAGATTAAGATGGATAATAAATATGAAATAGGCTATAAAGTCATTTTTAAAGCCAAGCTTTAGATATAAATTAAAACTGTAAATAAAAAAGCCAAAAGAAAAATGCTATTTTGACCCAGACCACTAGTTCAGCGCAAATCGTTCTGGTTATCTTATAAGCTGCGAAACAGGAGGATAATTACATAATCGCCGTGTATCATTTTCTGTCAGCTGCATTCTCCTCTCTGATCTCTCTGATTATATAACCGATAGAGAGGAAATATCGTGTGGAATCGTTTCGAAGAAAAAAAGAAAATATGTAATTTATTTTACATCGTCCCGTTCCGCTCCATCTGGAGAACATGAGAAAGATGGCCGCGTCTGCTTTCGCAATTTTGTGTTTTGCCGTTGTCTTTACAACGGTGGAGAGCCAGGTGGATGATTTATGACAAAATAAGTCTATTATTCCAAAAAATAATTTATTTATTATTATTAAGGTGTCGTGCGTGAAGTACCTTACCTAGGACGACAACATTGCGCAAGGATGCCCCGTGTACAACCGAGCTTTCAATCCGCCAGTGATTGTTGATCGCTATCCAGAGTCACCCTGCAGTTACCTTATGTAGGTAAAAGGTAAAAACATTAGAGCGAGAGACCCTAATGTTTTTTATTATTTTTAGCTGCAAGTATCCCAACGGTTCCCGCTATGAGCTCCAGCGCGTTTTCCGCTCGTCCCAGTACAGCTATGAAATGGATGATGCCAATGAGGAGGAGGCACCTGCTTCTAACAGAAACCTCGAGAACATGTACGACGAGGACGAGGACGACGAGGATTCCGACTTCGACCCGAACGAGTACGACAGCGACAGCGACTCTAGCGATAGTGATGATGATACGTACTACGTGGAGAGTGAAGAAGAGGAGGAGGAGAACACAGACAGCAGCACCAGCATCAGCATCATCAACAGCAGCAACGAGGTCAACAGGAGCAGCAGCAGCAAGAACAACAGCAGGGGCAAACAAAAGGCAAGCATCAGCAACAGCAGCAACAACAGGAAACAGCAACAGCAAGGGAAAAGTAGCAGCAGCAGAGACATGGGCACCAAGAACAACGACAGGAACAACAAGCGGAACAACAGCAAGAACAACAGGACGATGAACAGCAGCAACAGCAAGAGGAAGCAAAAGGCGAGCAACGACACCAACACCAACATCAGGACCAACAGCGAGAGCGGGCAGAGCGGGAACAACAACACCAACAATAGCAGCAAGCAGCAGGCACAGGACGGAGGCAACTACAGCAGCAGGACCAACAGCAACAACAGCAAGGAAAAGGACAGCGGGAATAGCAGCAACAACGGCAGCAACAACAACAGAGGCAACAACAACGGCAGCAGCAGCAACAGAGAGAAGAACAACAACGGCAGCAGCAGCAACAGAGAGAAGAACAACAACGGCAGCAGCAGCAACAAAGGCAGCAACAACAACGGCAACGGCAGCAGCAACAACAGAGGCAACAACAACAACGGCAGCAGCAGCATCCAACGCACCTCAAATATTGGGCTCGTTCTTGCAACGGTCGTCTCAACGGTGCTTTTTATTGCGCTTCTCTGGGTAAATTATTTTTATTCTTTAGAAACATTTCGCCACTGTCCACTAACAGAATTAATTATTTTTGCAGGGCTTAATGACTTGTGCACGGCGGCGCTGTTCGAAAACACGTCCTTATCGGAATACTATGTCCAAATTTGAGAGGTGGAGGAAACGTGAGAGCTATACATCAGGACGCCAGGCAAATCAAGCTCTAGCACGTTGTCATAGGTTAGTTAAGTTTGATTTATTTTAAAAAATCGCAAATAATACAATTATCTTTCTGTTTCAGAATCCTTCGCCGTCAAACCAATGAGTCAAGTGACGATGACGTGTTTATTTCATTGGAGAGTGGTACGTTGGACCATGCGCGACCTTGCCAGCCTGCTTCCCAGAAAATGCCTCCGCCTCGTCCTCCTCCGCCTCGACTTCTACCGCCTCCTCTTCCGCCACGACCACAGCTACCTGAAGATGCACACGGTGCTCCGCGTCCTCGTCATCGTCCTTCAGCGTCCGCTATTCCCCCAGCTCCTCCGTTGCCTCCTGCCGGATTCACTTGTCCTCATGATATCTCACATATCTGCCGTCGTACGAAAAGCTTGAAGAGCTTTGAAGATGCCGAGTTTGGGAGTTTGGCGTGGGCCTTACAGCGTGCTGTTCAGCAGCGTTTGGAGAGGCAGAGGCAAAAGAGTATGGAGGGCTTTGAGGAAGCCTGCGATGTGCCTGACTTTCAGAACTCCTTAGCACAGGAATGTGCTCGGTTGACTAGTAGCAGTGCCAGCAGCCACTCCGGCGATTCACTTGTCGAGAAAGTTTTGACCCGCACGTATTCCCACACAGGTATAAACAAATATTGTTTTTTTTAAAAAAAGAACAGACTTTGTCCAAGACTTTCGACTATACCTTTAAAAAATTGAGAGAAATTTGTTAGCATTTTCGCGTTGGCTGAGTTCGGTCTCGGAGAGTCAAGGTGGAGTACGGGCTTACACCTTAAACAAACGCTTTTTTCATTTTTTTGTCTTTTTAGCTCCAAAAACGGGTGTTATAAGAGCAATTTTGTGTCTCCGTCGGGAGGGGGTAGTTGCAACGGAAAATCTCAACGGACACATTTCTTTGCAGGGTAGGTTAAATTCCCCAGAAAAGGATATATTTTTGGTTCGACTGGAGAGAGTACGGCTACGGGATATCGCTGATGAGGGCTTGGGGGTCCCGTATCTATTGCTATTTGGTTTTCGCGGGTCGGGGGGACCAGGTACCAAATCCATGCCGCAGATCGCTGAACATGGTCTATTCTTATTTCAGATCTTGAAAATCTAGGCAAGAGTGTTCAGCAGAGAAAAGTTTCTTTCGGTTCCGATAAAAAGAATGAAAAGAAACCGTCGAATGTTCAGGTCCATCTGGTAGATGTCCATACAAGTGAAGCGGGTACAACTGATTCTTGTCTGCCGCTGCATTCTCGCATACCGTCTACTGTACACCGTCCCCGCGCGCCCCTGACCGCAACGGATGAGATTACTGTGATAGAAAATGAAAATGAGGAGGACGATTCGACTGTTGAAAGCATTGACGAGACTGAAAAAGAGGCAAAAGAGGTAAAAGAGAGAAAAGATGAAGCCGAGAAAGGAAAGAAAAAGCTCTCTCCCAAGATTCTCTTTCAAAAGACCATGGACCGCCTCAGCAAACCGAAACATAAGATTAATCTCGATGCTGTTTCGTCCAACACGCGTTCGGCTCTGGAACCCGTTAGCCGTCGCACGAGATCACAAAAAAAAGACGGACGCAAAAAAACATAAAAAAACATCAAATTAGTCTTGCTTTAGATACCAATACTCACTAATTTTAGTCGCTTTTACATTGCATTTTATTTCTCGGTTTTCTTATTGGGGAAAAATAAACGCATTCTTACAATTCCATCCTGATCGGGAAAAATACAGCTGCGAATAATTGCATTATATGGCAAATGACTTAAAGATGATGAATCTATCAAAATATACTTTAAAGAATCATTTGTGCGATTTGCAAAAATCCAATCAAAGCATTCCTGCAAAAAGTAGGGAAATCCAGGAAAAATTTGGCGAGTTAAAATACTTAATTGATTAGCATCTGTTTTGTCAAAGAAAATAACTTTTTCACTGCAATTTCGAACAAAAGTTCGGCCGTATTTTGTTGGCAAAAAAATATTTTGACAAGTAACAACTAAACTACAATTACAATGGTGTGAGTCTTTGGTAATCATATCAAGCATTGTTTTACTAGAAAAAGTACTCTGCATCATGTCATCAATAATTAATAGTTTAGATATCTTATCGTCCTTTAAGTGCAAATCATTAATATTTGGTAAACCCTCTACAATCTCAATGTTGGGATACAGAGTACGAAGTCTTTCTAAAAATGTTTGGTGTAAATGAATTGAATCTTCAGGCAGGGCATAAATAATACGTTCAAAGTCTTTGTCATAAACAACATGACGATTTTTAATAAGTTCAAGCGCAAATGTGGATTTTCCAGCCATTGTTGGGCCACAAATTAACATCCTACTTGGGGTCATAATTTTACCAAAATGTTTCGATACACTTAGTTTTTCAACAGTTGACGTAATTTGAAGTTTTGAATGCCGCGAAGTCATGTTTTAAACTATTTTACTAAAAGTTTTTAAGAACTCATTTACCTGCCGCTCATTTCTTCTGCAGTCTTTTTCAAAATAATTATTTACAAAATCAGCATACCCTTGATCTAAATTATAATATCGATAAATTATAAAGTAAAGGACAAAAGCTCCACAAATTCTACTGCCTGAACATTGTACGGGTGTATTATTATAAATGTAGATAGCGTTGATCTTTAAAAATCGTTGGACAAAAGGGAGATCACACCCTAAGGGATCAAATATTTCTAATAAGCCATCTATTGATCGATGCACAACAAACCAGTGCCGTCCTTCTCCAGCTGAAATACTAACAGAAATTCATTATGAACAATAATGTCTAACACAAAATACAAAAATATATCTTACTCTGTGTTCCCGATAAAGAATCGCCCAACTTCTAAATTTGAAGGTAGAGTGTCACGTGAGAAAAAACCATCAAAGTTTGTAATAATGGTATCAAATTTTCTCAAAATTAGCTCAATTTCATTTGCAAACATATCTTGTTAAAGGGGATGAGGTGCACCGATATAATACCAAGGATGGACAAATTTTGCTACACCGAGTGTATCTATAGTTCGCTCTATTTCGCTTCCAGTGCCATCATCTTTTGTCTTCTCCTGACCTTTTCCTCCTATTGGTCTAGTGTTTTGAGCTTCAGTAGTCGGATCTGTGATGGACGGTAAAATACCAGGTATTGGTGTGTCTACCGCATGTTTTTCAGCATTTCGAGCGACAATTTCTGACAGTGGTAAAGTTTTAGAACTTCCGTCACTTCCGTCAGTTCCGTCAGTAGGAGCACAATGACAAACATTCCCGTGGCCCGATTGATTAGACGAACTAAGTTCTTTATAACGTCTTTCAATCTCTAGCAGTCGATTATACTCTTTTTCATCAATGATTACTTTTACAACAATATCCATTCTGCAACAAAAATACATCGAAATTAATCATAAGATACTTTTATTTTTCGTTCAAAAAATAGTGGTTCTAACAGATATCGATACAATGAGCAAAACTGAGTTAAAGCAGAAATCTTCTCTTCTTGTGAACTTTTCTTTAAGTAGTATGCTTTTCTTTCTCTCAATTTTATTAATTTATTAATTCTCTTGCTCCGTACTAATTCTTGATAATTTTTTGCTCGAATCTCAATATGTCCTTTTTCGAGACAAACCAAAAAGCGAATCAAAATTCTTAACTCAGCAGACGTAGCTCTTTTTAGCCTCCTTTTGCACCAAAGTCCATTCTTTCGATATAAATCCCACAAAAAGTTTTTGTGTATAATAAGAAATCGCCGAAGATATTTGTGACTTTTTTCGACAGCAACATACATGCTTATTCCAACCGGCGGAAAATCAAAAGGATAGAAACAAACACACTACCACCTTCAGCCGGGTTTGGTATGGTATCTGGATCTCGTATCTCTTTTAAAGTAAGTCGAAAAACTTTTGACGGAGTATTTATCTCAAAATAATCTCGCCATCGAAATCCAAGCATAATTTTGTCCTCAGGCTGCCCTTTGGCTCGAAAAAATGTGAGAGGCATAGGTTCTCTCTGGCGCGTCCCATTTGATCCAATTGTTGCGACATCGATATAATTTGTAGATACCTCATAAATAGTATTCCATGCGTGTCCTTCACCAAATAGCAAAGAAATATTGGAAATCGCCAGTTCCCAACGACCACTGGTAATTGATTCAATGGAACCAAATGGGTATTCAAATGTATGGCCCTCGGTAGTGTTGAAGCGTCCCTCCAGTTTTAAAGTGCGACTTCTCATGGTGCTTGACAAAAAGAAAGCTATACGACAACCGCCTCAGGTGCCTAAAAATATCGATCAACAACAGCAGACTCAAACTATTGATCGACGAGATCTCGACTAGAACCAGCAAAATGACTCCGCTTGAAAAAAGAAAAGAACAACAAATACTGTCTTTATGGCGAGATCCTAATTTTTCTGGTGCCTACTCTGGACTAGGCAATTTCCAAGCTTGTCTACAACACGAAAAAAATATCAAGGTATCTAGCAACGACTTACTTAAAATAATGAGTAAGGATCGAAATTATGTATTGGAAATGCGCAAAATTCCAAAAAAAATTCAACGGCGACCTATGAACATACATGGCTATGGAAGTGTCTGGCAGATATTGCTCAGTTATTTGAGTACGATGGATATTTATACTTTTTACTCTGTATTGATATTTATTCAAGACGTATATTCTGTGAAAAACTGAAAAGCAAAAGCAAACTCGAGGTTCGAAACGCTTTTCAAAAAATTTTTTATGAAGCTAATGTACGACCAGAGAAGCTTGAGTCAGATCAGGGATCTGAGTTTGTTAGCAATTTGTCTTTTTTCGAACAACAAAAAATCTACTTTAAAGTCAAAGTAGGAGCGAACAAAGCCAGGTAAGTGATATTAAAAATTTGTAAGCTGTGTTGTAAGGTGCAAAATACTCACTACAAGTTTAGTTTTGCAGAACATGGTATTTTACTTGTAAAAACGCGTCTGTTTCGACTTCTCCGCACGCTAATGACACAAAATTGGCCAAAATATCTCAAGCAAGTTACACGAGCTATTAATAATTCGCCCAATTCAGCTATTGGTGGTTTAAAACCCGCTCAGATAAAAAGTCGTGAGGATGGCGTTTTGATCGATAAGAAAATTGGAGTTAAACTAGATGTACCAGTAGAAGAACAAAAAAAGAATCAAAAGCAATACGAAAAAAACCGGACTTTACTGCAAGTAGGAAATTTTGTATATCTTGATTTTCCACCTTCCACACTTGGAAAAAGTTTTGATACAAAACGCAATGAAATTTATCGTATAAGAAGAGTTGATGCTGGAAAAACGCCGGCCCTATATAAGTTAGAGGATCTTAAGAAAGCACCTGTAAAGGGCTACTATTATGGCAAACAATTATTAAAGACAACGCAGCCTAAAAAGGGAGAATATTTTGCAATCGAACGTATTATTGGCGAGAAGACAATTCGCGGTCGCGATTACGTTCGTGTGAAGTATCAGCATTATGGAAACAAATTCAATAAATGGCTACCTAAAGAAAATGTCGTGAAAGGAACCAAATAAACTGAACCAAAACAAGCACGATAACTTTTGCAGTAATTACGAGATCGAGATGTTTCGCCACATCTTGTTGTTTTCGACACGAGACTGTACTGTCTGGTTACCGGCTCGGCTCTCGCAAAAGCGACACAGTCCTGCACAGACGCAAAAGCAGTCGTCAAAAAAGCTTATGTGCCCGCCAGATGGCCTACGGTCGAAAAAGCTGTCGCGTGTCTTTCGTTTTGCTGTGAAGTAATAAGAGATGTCGCTATGAATGAAGAAGAATTCGATGGAAGTTTCGTGCGAGAGAGAGACGAGATATTGTGTGGGGGAAGATAGACGGTGCCTTCAGCCATGAGGCTAGTCATTGACTCTAAACAGACCATACGCATCCTGCTGCAGCGATGAGCCCTACTCGGGTGAGCTGTGGCAGTTGGCACATTTTTGTCTGAAGCTCGTTTAAACGAGCCCATAAACTTTAGCTAGTTAGGTTACGATGCTGTTATAATTTTTTGGACGGTTGAAAAGTAGTAGATCGAGGACGGAAATTTACCCACTCTTTTTTATTTTCTTTAGTAGTGTAGCATAACATTTAGGCATACGTCATTCGAATACGGCGATTTTTGTCGATAGTAACCAGAGATGGAAACTCAGAATAAATGAGAAGCGTCATTTCTTCGCCAGTAGTGCAAGAAAATTCAAGATTAAGTCGCAGATTCCCAAGTCGCACAGAAGGAACTAAAAAGTTCATTCCACTATTTGCACTTGTGGTAAGATCGTATGCACAGAAATAAGAGCCATTATGGAAATCAGTTCTAGTGAGGTTGTTGCCAGTCCTAGTTCTGGTAAATCCAAGCACGTTATTTAGACGCATAAACATAAGAGTGTCATCATTTTCGGAGGCGCGCCCATCAAAACCATCCACCGGTTTTCCATTGAGAGTTAAAGTAACTTTTTCAAGAAAGCATGTTTTTGTTGTTTGCTGTCTGACTGGTGTGGGTGGGTGAGGGGGAGGAGTCTCTTGAGTACTAGTAGATGCACCTGGCAAAACTGACCAGCTAGAGTCTAACTGAGTAATCTCTTCAACAACCCATGTCCACTTGCGCTGAAAATTAAAAGGACTTTTTTTTGGATTTCCTAAAAAAGTTTTAGTGGGCAACAAACCAAATAACACGCGACTGGGTAGTTGGCTTGAAGAAAAAAGACTTTCAGTGACAAATGTTTGGCTATTAGCTGGTATGACTTTGTTTGTGACCTGAATTTTTTGATAATATATTTTTGCAGGCCCCTCGGCTAAATGTCTCTGGAGATGTCTAAAAGCATCACTCCGAAGCTGTCCAACTGGGCAAAAGAGTATTGCATTGACAATAGAGAGCTTATATTTTGTGTTTGAATCTGTCATGATTAGAAAATCTTGATTTTGTAAAGAAAGTTCGACTCGGATCGAAATGCCAGGTATAATGCCAGTCTCAGTGGTAGCTAACTCATGAAATAATTTTCCGACAAAAGTGACAGGCGCTGGAGAATATGCATGAGCATCTGTCATAAAAAGAGATCGACGGCTATCAAACCCATTGTTTGAATCTAGATCATCAACGGCTTTTGCTGTATCATGGAAGAAACCCGCTGCTTGTAGCCAACTATACTTGGCATTGCTATCTAGTGTCAAAAGAGCAGTCATATAGGCTTTAAATGGGTAATTTTCATTTGCTTCGTTTTAAACATAATCTTCCAGATAGACCCGAACTTCAGAAAACAAAGAATGTAAGACAAGGTTGCTTGGTCCTACTACTTTTCCATCTTCAACAGGTTGCCCATCAGCTTGAGAGAGTACTACATCTACCTTGAGCTCCATATCGGAAGGGAAATACATCATAGGACCAGTAAATCTTGGTAACAAAAAATCAATTTTGGTACAATTTGTAAGGCTATTGATTGGATGAAACTCTTGATATTCTACATTTTCAAATCTTGCGTCCGTCTTGCGATCTTGAAAATTTGAAGCAGCCCAGTTTTGAACTTCAACCGTATCCTTTTCTTTCAGAAAACTGTAGAAAAATTGATTGATGTAAACATATAAAACGTCTACTCCTTTCTTAGGGGAAAAAATAAAATCTTCTACTTGGTTTGCGGACGGTCAGTTGAAGGCTCTCTTATTTGCTTAAGCTATGTCATCAACCCTTCCTCAGTACACCATCTCAAAATCTTAAATTATGTTTTTTAAAAAATTAATTTTTGTACCTGGTTGTCATGTTGATAGATTGATGGTTAAAAGTCGATAACTTTAAAGCCACCTTTCTGGCCGCGCCGAGTTTGCCTTTCCGTCTGAGCGGATCTTGGTTGTGGCTGTTGTTGTGTCTGTGCAACAGGTAGGGATCGCTGGGGTGGAAGCGTGTGGTGCGTCTGTTCAATGCCCTCGGATTTTTTCTTTCTGTTTTTTCGGCCTGGTTCCTTTGCGAGCAATTGGCGGAAGTCGATTTGTGATACCTATTGATATAAAAAAATAAAAATTTATAAGAAAAGCATTTAAACTACCTTTATAGGATGGTCAAATGCTTCGTCAATCGCTTTATCAGTTGGCTCACTTCCATGGCCCTTCTGACTCTTTCTTTTTTTGGTTTTTTTCTTTTTTGTCAAAACAAGCGGTTGCGGAATAAGCGGTGAATTTAATTCAAATCCTCCTTCGCTATTGTCAGGTTCAATATTTTTTTCCACTTCCTTCACATTTGGTTCAAAATACCCAACATGAGTATATAATGAATGATCATTAAAAAAATTGCCAAGACCAGGTGTTGAAAAAACTTTGAAAGGCTGCGAGCTCAAGCGCGGACTGGAGACTCCGAATATAAATATTGCGAATTCATAATAACGTACTTCCTAGATGCTGCTTTTCTGCTTTTCTTCTTTTTAAAAGAAAGCTCTTTCTCTTTCTCACGTGACTGTTGCTATTGTGACGTACTTTTATAGAATCAATACTAAGCTTTCTTTTGCTTCCCAGCTCTTCCGACTAACAGGGGCGTTTTCAATGGCAAATCAGAATTATATTAAATATTTGCGCTCACTTGTCTCGGAGGAGACAAGTTCAGATGAAGAATCAGATTCATCGTCCAGAAGTCGTTTGCAAAGGAAACGAAAAAGTACTTCAACCCATGAGACAGAGACAGAGTCTAAAAGTAAAAGAAAAGATACTCAAACATTCTCGTTTGACGAAGATGACCCGCAAGAAGGTACAAGCCGTGGCATAAGGCCTCGATCCTATTCTCAGCAAAATTTAGAAAGTGACCCTGAAAAGCGAGACAAGGTTGGAAATATTTTTGAAGAAGGTACGACTGTGTTTACCGACAACAATGTAACTGTTAAAGTTAAATCTGTGCAAAATCAAAGAAACACTAGATTTCGAACTCAAGACCATCTATACCAAATCAATATTGAACCTCGACGTCGCACTGCTCCATTGCTTTTGACTTTAGAACGAGCTATTCATGAAGCTTTAGTGAACATACTTTTAAAATTAAAAACAATGTATGCCCAAAATTTACATCATCAAATTTATTTAACAATAATTGAGCGAAATATACTTCATGGCCTTAATACAGGCAATTTTGATATAAATACTGCCTCAAATGTTATTATTAATCGTGTAATGACAATTTTGCATTCTTACTTGAAATCAAAACAAACTTTACGGCTGAATAACTCCTTTAAAATTCAAATTAAAGTTCTAAGTCATCGACATACCCAACATCTTATTAGTACAAAGCCGCAATTTAAAAAACATGTGTATCGTGATTTTTCTCGTTCTCGCGTGCGAAATTAAATAAAAAAAATATTTTCTTCCAGTTCTCCCAAATCAGCTCTCCACCGCAATTCTATTGTTGCCTATCAATTTTTTTGGAAATGATACTTTTGGAATAACCGTTGAACAAGCAGCTCTAACAGCGTCATTTTATACAGCACTGTATCAAGAACAAAAAAGTGCGCGATTTCAAGAATTTAAGGAGCTTAGCTCAGTAACAGAATTTGACGCCTCAAAAGCAGCAGTATCTCTTCTACATTTAGCTCGAGAATTATTTTCCAGTCTGACAGAAAAAGGTAACTCTTTAAACATACTCGTCGATTTTCTACAGGAAAAATTGGTTAAAGTAGAAACAAACAAAAGCATTAAATGTGAATGTCAGGTGACAGTCTTTAGCTCAGAGACAGGGGGAGTTATTGAAAGATATCCACAGTATTTTGATGATTCTTGCCGACAGTTGTGGCTATACGGAAAGATTTATGAGAGTAAAATCGTTTATGAAGGTGTCATTTCAAACATTTCTACTTTCTCACAGTCTTCCAGATTTGGTACCTTTTGTTTTTATTGTCAAAAATATTTTTCTGGCAAGGGAAGTAAACATCGGTGTAGAAAACGCCAGTCTTGTTTTTCATGCCACCGTCCACTTTTAAAACCGGACACATATGTCAATCAAATCAATATTAATTTGTTTTGTAACAGTAAACTAGAACCAAAACTAGCCAAAATCTGCCTAAAATGCAATCTGACTTATTATAGTACAACATGCGAAAAAATTCATTTTGAGAAAGTTTGTCGGTGGGGATGGTTTTGCTTGAAATGCAAACAATATACCTTTCGAAGCAAGTATTTTAAAACAAGAGAAAGTATTCAAGAAAAACACAATTGCCTTATGACATTTTGTATATTTTGTGGGGAGCAATATGTAAAAAATGAAAAGAAAACCCATTTATGTCGACTGTTTAAACTGAAGCCGAGCGAAACTTATACTAAGCTAGCATTTCTGCAAATGAGTTTTAGAGGTTCAAATGCAGCATGGTGTTCGAATTGTACGACTTCCTCTTCCTGTTTATTTTGTATGGACAATATTAGGGACGAAATACCAAATCTTGGTGTGCTTCTTTTAGAAAATAAACCAGGTCACTTTGACTCCTATACATTTGCAGACATTGATCTTTATGACTACGTTTCAGTCCAGAAAAGAGAGTTTATTTACTCCCATTTTGAAAATTTACAACCTCAATCTGTCTCTATGGCATCTAGTACTGGTTTCCAGCCAAAAAAAGTAAAAGTAAACAAGAATATATTTGCATATGAAAACGGTGTCATGGGTCAAATATTAAACTTTATTTTACAAAAAGACTTTTCGAACATTACCCTTGTGATAAATTGCAGTGACTCAAGTGAACCTTATTTTTTTATTTCCGAACTGTTAAAAAAAGGTTTAGGCCCAAAGGTACTAAAACATGACAATAGAATATTGCTGGTAGAATGTCAAGAAATTGGGTTAAGAATAATTGACTCTCAAAATTATATTACAATGTCTCTAAATAAACTAAGCAAAGATTTGGCTCAAGAACTTATTTTTTTCCCACGAAAATGGAACAAAAAGTCATGTTATAATTATGTTGGTCAAATACCATCACTTAACGACTTTCTTGTTTTTGACGATACTTCAGCTCAAGTACAAGACAAACGAAACTATGTGGCAAACTTTCATGGTACTTGGAATCTAAAAGAAACGTTACGAGCCCACACTAAACAAAAGGTGGAATTTACTGCTCAGGCAGTATTAGATTTTATCTGTTCATCATTTGAAATGCAAAAAAACTTACATTTTCAATTTTCACAAAAAAGTCACATTTTACATCCATTGAAACGGCCGTTGCTAACTTTTGCTGGATTTGCATATAACTTGTTTTTAATTATGTCTCAAGCTGATATTCGAATGGTAAAAAAGCCAATTGAGTACAACAGTTCCAAAGGAGAGGTCGAATTAGCCCAATTTTTAGAATATGTGCACCAGCGCACTCTAGAACATGCTTGGAGTCCTTATGGACAAACAAAACAGTTTTTACCAGTCAGTATTCCCGATATTTATGACAAAAAAATGCAGACATTATTTTATTATAATGGATGTTTTATTCATGAACATAGCTCCCAAAACTGTAAATTTCGAGGGAAAAAGCGATCAAACCAAATGTCGCCAAATAGTCAGTCTTTTGATAATAAAATGAAAAAACTTGCTTGTTATTCTAATGTCAAGAAAATCAAAGTAGTTTGGCAATGTGGTTGGGTAAAAGAAAAACGAGAAAATCCTTTTGTAAAACATTTTATGCAGTCTATTTATACCAATCCACCAACATATCGACTGGACTGCAGATGTGCTGGTGAGATATCCTTTTGAGCAAAAAATTAGTTTTAGTTTTTGTTTCTTTCGTTTTAGTACGTGGAGGAATAAATGAGTGCTATCGTCCTATTTGGGAAAAGTCTTTGCACAGAAAAGAAGCGTTATACTTTTTAGATAAAGATGGCCAGTACGCATTTATTGCCATGATTTCCGAATTTCCAATCGGAGACTATAAGGTAAGCTAATATGTTTATGTTATTGCCATTACATTAACCATTACATTAAAAATATATTCCTTGCAGATTTTAACACATGGTTTAGAGAATGCAGTATATCACAATAATACTATATATATCAACGGTCTAGAACTTTATGGTGTAGTTCTTGTAAGAGTCCTGTGTCCTCAAGACTTAGATTTTCCATTTTTAATGCTTCGAGATGAAATATCCGGGAAAGTTTCTTTACCAGTTTGCAAAACTTGCAGCTCTCTTGAAACTTCACGCCATTGTAATCATACAGAACGGTATGCTTTCCATATCTTTAGTTAGCTACTCTTTCTAGCCATTTCTGAGATGTATATAGGGATCGCTCATGGATTGGAACATATACTACGCCAGAATTATCGTATGCACAAAAACTCGGGTACCGTGTTCTTCAAATCTTTGAAGCGTATCATTTTCGGAAAAAGGAGAAAATATTTTCAAAATTTATGAAAATTTTAGCTCATTACAAACTACGGGTAAGAAATTAAGAAATGTTTATATGTATAAAGCTAAATTAACTTTTTTTGTAGCATTCTGCAATTCAACCAAGTCATCTTCAAAAAATCAACAAAAACATGCAATTTTCAAATACTGGACTTGAACTAACGAACGGAAATTTGAAGCCAGACAAGAATCTACGAACCCTATATAAAAGTATGATGAATAGTATTGTTGGAAAGTTTTCTCAGCGCGAAACCTACCCTAACACAAAATATGTTTCGGGACCAGAAGAAATTGAGGAAATATTTCTTAAGGGGAGGGAGGAGATTAGAAACTTCCAAACTATAGGTAGTGATGTTTGTGAGCTGCAAATTTCCCCACTTCGTCAGGAAACGAAAGAAAATCGCAAATCAAATCCAATTATAACCGCTTTTGTTACAAGTTTGTCCCGCATTGATATGCATCAAAATATTCTCCTCTTAAAAAAAGCTCAGTTCGATGTACTTTATACAGACACAGACAGCTTGATTTTTACAGGAAAGACTGAAACCCCATTACCTTTTGAAACTAATGGCGGATTAGGCTACTTTAGGCCTGAATATGAGAACTTAAGTGGTTTTTGCTGCATTGGCAAAAAGAGTTATGCTGTTACTTCTACAGTAGACAAAAAGACGGAAATGAAAGTATGTGGCCTTTCTTTTGAATCGCAGGAAGCGCAATCAGCAATTTCCTTTACAGATTTTAAAAATTTTCTTGAGCAAAATAGTATGCGCCCGAAAACAGTACCTCAATCTCGAACTAATCATACAACACTCCCATTTTCGGTTCAAAAAGTTATTAAACAAGTTCAAATACCTACAACACTCAATTATAACCGAATATTAAAGAAAGAATGTAATTACTTTGTCACTGAACCATATGGATTTATGCCTAAGAAGTGAAATAAAGGTTTAATAATTCGAATACGTTCAATTTTTTTTAGATGTGCTTATAGTGACAATGCCGCTACTTCAGTCGGCAAAAAGGAGGCCCTTTGCCTAGCAAAAAGAAGGAGGCCCTTTGCCTAGCAAAAAGGAGGAGAAGGAGGCTATTGCTGAGCAAAAGAAAGCCCATTGGATAGCAAAGAAATACTATTGCCCGGCAAAAGAGCCTAGGAGTCTAGGAGAAAGGGAGGAAGGAGGGAGGAGGGAAAGTTCGCAATGGGACAGGCTTCGCTGCAATGCCTAGCATTGGAAAAGCGATCTTCTGCGCAATGTCTGCGACTAGCACTAGCACAGAGAGAAATAAAGGAGGAGCGTAATCTTTAAAGAACAGACGCATACGCATAAGTACTTCTACACCGTAAAAAAATTACGCTCTTCTTCCAAGGAGTTGGGAAGAATATAACGGCAACGGCAAAGCACGAATCGCTCTGCGAATCGATAGATGTCACCCTATATATAACGAATGGCAGCGCAGGAATTAGTTTGCCGGCCCATAGATGTCACTTAAGTCGCCAGACTAGAGACAGTTTGTTTTTATTTAGCGATGGTGCGCGATAAGATAAAATAAGAACGTATTTTTCCAGTTGTATACTCCAAAATCGTTTGTTATATTATTGCTCATTTCGCAAACATAAATATAGAGCGACCTATTGCTAGGGTTTCGACGGAGATTTTAGAAATGCTAAGATCAAAATCCCTTAAAACGCTCGTTTCTTTGCCTGAGTCGGGGGCAAGTTCGATTACCCCTAATGAACTCTAAACAATGAAATGCCTGTTTCGCACCTTCAGGCTGAGACCATGCGATGAGCCGACTAGGTGAGCATGGGACCGGCATAGTTTTTCTGAGGCTCGTTTCAACGAGCTGCTTAGTAATCAAAAGCGCGAGATGGTTCGAAGCAAGAGACGTTTAGAATAGACGAATGTGATGCGTGAACAGACACAAAAAGTTCAGACACAATCACGCTAGGTGAACGCGAAATACGCACAGACGCGCAAGGGCAACTACGAGACTTGTACAGACGCATATATATTGGGATGAAACAATGGTACGGACACAAATGCCGCCAGGTGGCGAAGAAACAGCGCAATTGAAAAAGGAACAGACGCAAGATGCATGGCCGCTCGAGTAATGCACAGACGCAAAATGGGGATGAAAGGGGGGGGCGGGGGGAGCAAACATGAACAGACGCAAGGCCGCCAGGTGCCACTACGGACCCCAACCCCGTGGGGTGCTGCTGTAGTTATCGATGGCCCAGAAGATATGTCAAAGAGTTTGCAAAAAAAATGTGTCCGGGGGTTTTGTAGAATTTTTATTTGGGGAAATCCGAGTCGTCAGTCACGAAAGAGATGCTCTTGCGCCGTACGTTGTCGTCCGCTTGTCTCTTCCCTCTTCTTCCTCCTTCTTTCCCCCAAGTTTGTCCCTTGGGAGCTCCCATTTCCCCCGCCCGTAAAATTCCAATTACCGGAGGGGGAAGGGGGAGGAGCAAGGGAGGGGAGAGTAAAGAGAGCAACGATTGTCTCATTCACTTGTCCGCTCTCGTCTATGCTTGTCAAGTGAGCGGTCAGGCAAATATACATTTTTCTTCAAATTAGTAAAAACATTTTAAACTATTCTTTGGTTTTATAAACATTTTTTACGGACAATAAAGATACTTCTTCCATCTGCTTTCTACCTCTCTATCTCTGGTTCTTTCCTAGAAACTTTCCCTCCCTCCCTCCCTCTATATCCCGGAACAAGCGCACTAAAAACTGTGCACAGAAGACAACCCGGCCGCGGAGGAGAGGAAAGAGTGGGATGAGTAACTTCTTCTCCTCCAGCCAGGCGCAGAGGGAGGGGAAAGATGAAATGGGACAGATAAAGGGACGCGGGACAAAAGGGGGGGAGAAGGGAAAATATCTGCCAAAAAGTTCTTCCGCCGCCAACACGGGGGAAGAAGATAAGGCGCGGAATACACCAACGCCTTTAAAACAATAACATCCACACACTGCACAAACGAAAAATCAAATTTGGACGATGCGTATTGTTGGCAAATGTTGCACTGTGCGAAGATAGCAACGAAGTGAGTCCGGGTTGGTCGGTCGACGTTGGGTTCCTTACGGCGCGCGGCGGAGTAGCAGTACTTCGTTTTTCCCCCTATAAAAAGCAGAAACATTCCCCTTCCCCTTTTTTCTTCTACTTCGCTTGTCTTTACTTCCCTTCTTTTTCCTTCTTTGGGCTACTTTTTTTCGTTGACTCTCCTGACTGTGCTAAGATGGAGAATGGGAAAAAGGAAGAGTTGGGGGGGAATGGAGATAGGTTGATTGATAGTCTGGTAAATGTTGTTGTTCCTTGCGTTCGCAGCGGCTAACAAGAAAAATTTTGCGTATGCTGACGGCATCCATTGATATTTTAAAAAAAATCCATTGATAATTTGTTATTACGTATTTTTCGTGTTCTTTTTGTGGGTCCCCGACGGACCTGTCAAAAGGGAACCTCGCACCGCACCCCACGCCGTCCCCGAT
>JAAUYB010094908.1_pt1 | contig 24085 bp, 23 predicted proteins | sample 7278071 | NCBI WGS metagenome assembly JAAUYB01 (sample SAMN14350121, study PRJNA611818) | marine sediment metagenome | isolation source: surface marine sediment (1.8m) | place: French Polynesia: Moorea | collected 2018-08 | reverse complement strand
CCCTCCCACCCCCGCCAACCGCAAGGCAGCGCCGAAACCGACGCCACGCCGTCGGTTTCCCGCTTGCACCCGGCGGCGCGCGATGTGCAGCTTGCGGGAAAGCGACGGAGAGAGGGACATGGCCACAGTGAAGGCGGCGGTCTGCCGCGAATTCGGCGCGCCGCTGGTGATCGAGGATGTCACCCTGGCCGATCCCGGCCCCGGCGAGGTCGAGGTCACGCTGGCCGCCTGCGCGGTCTGCTATTCCGACATCTCCTATGCCGACGGCGGCTGGGGCGGGCCCTTGCCCGCGGTCTACGGCCACGAGGCCGCTGGCCATGTCACCGCCACCGGTCCCGGCGTCACCGCTCTCTCCGAAGGCGACACCGTGCTCGTCACCCTGGTCCGCGCCTGCGGCACGTGCCCGTCCTGCACCACCCACCACCCCGCGGCCTGCACCACAGGGTTCGACACCGTCGCGCACCCGATCCAGGGCGCCGACGGCACGCCCTACGACCAGGGCCTCAGGACCGGCGCCTTCGCCGAGCGTGTCGTCGTCGACTTGAGCCAGGTGGTGAAGATCCCCGCCGACATGCCGCTCGATGCGGCCTGCCTCTTGAGCTGCGGCGTGATCACCGGCGTCGGGGCGGTGGTCAATACCGCCGGCCTGCGCCCGGGCCAGACCGCGGTGGTGATCGGCGCCGGCGGGGTCGGACTCAACGCGATTCAAGGCGCGCGCATCGCCGGCGCCCGGCGCATCGTCGCCGTCGACATGACCGAGGAGAAACTCGCCATCGCCCGCGAGTTCGGCGCCACCGACGGCGTGCTGGCCACCGACCCCAAGCCCTGGAGCGCGGCGAAGAAGATCCTCGGCGGCGGGGCCGACGCGGTCTTCATCACCGTCGGCGCCATCGGCGTCTTCGACACCGCCACCCGGTATCTCGGCGCCAACGGCAAGATGGTGATGGTCGGCATGCCCCATGACGGCGAGACCTCGACCTACCAACCGGTGATCGTCTCGGCTCTGGCCCAGCAAATGATCGGCTCGAAGATGGGCGACGTGGTGCTGGCGCGCGACATCCCTTGGATGGTCGACCTCTACCAACAGGGCCGGCTGAAACTCGACGAGCTGATTTCGGGCCGCTGGCGGCTCGACCAGATCAACGAGGCCATCGCCGACACCAAGACCGGCGCCGCCAAGCGCAACGTGATCGTGTTCGAATGACCGCCGAAGCCGAAGCCGGCAGGATTTCACCGAAATCCTGGACCCAAATCCTAGCCGAGGATTTGCCCGCAGACGTTCGCCGGACCTCTGCCCTTAGGAGGAACTGACCGATGCGGGCCGCGATCGAAGAGGATGGCGCCGTCCTGGCCGTGGCCTCGGGGCCGGACACGATGCGGTTTCACGCCGCCTGGCTGCGCGACAACGCGCTCGACCCGGCCACGCGCGACCCCGGCAACGGCCAGCGCCTGATCACGCTCGCCGACTGGCCCGCCGACACCCGGCTTACCGACGCGAGCGCCGAGAACGGCGCGGTCCACGTCACCTTCGCGCCCGAGATGAAGACCGTGGCCTTCCCGCTCGCCTGGCTCCAGGCGCACCGCTACGACCGGCCGAAACAGCCGCAGCGCCTCGCGCCCGACCTGACCTCATGGGACGCCACGCTCGACCCGGTGCCCACGGCCGACCTCGCCGCGCTGCAAACCGACCGCACTGCCCTGCGCGCCTGGCTCGGCGCCGCAGCCCGCCTCGGTTTTGCCAAGGTCACCGGGCTTGACCCCGAACCCGGCGCGCTCTTCGCCGTCGTCGATCTCTTCGGCTTTGTGCGCGAGACCAACTACGGCCGCCATTTCGAGGTCCGGTCGCAAGTCGACCCGGTGAACCTCGCCTATACCGGGCTCGGGCTCCAGGCCCATACCGACAACCCCTACCGTGATCCGGTGCCGACCCTGCAGATCCTCGCCTGCCTAGAAAACTCGGCCCAGGGCGGCCACAGTACCGTGGTCGACGGCTTCGCCGCGGCGCTACGGCTCGAGGCCGAGGCGCCCGACGCCTTCGCCCTGCTCGCCCGGCACCCCGCGCGCTTCGACTATGCCGGCGCCCGCGGCGTCCGGCTCTCCGCCCGTCGCCCGATGATCGAGCTGTCGCCCGACGGCCGGCTGCAGCAGATCCGCTTCAATTCCCGCTCCGCCGCGCCCCTGACAGACGTGCCGTTCGACGCCATGCCGGCCTATTACGCCGCCTACCGCGCTTTCGCCGGGATCATCGACGACCCCGCCATGGCGGTCAGTTTCAAACTGCAGCCCGGCGAGGCGTTCCTGGTCGACAATACCCGCGTCCTGCACGCCCGCACCGGGTTCTCCGGCGCCGGCACGCGCTGGCTGCAGGGCTGCTACGCCGACAAGGACGGTCTGCTCTCGACGCTTGCCGCATTGGAGGCGCCATGACCGCCCCCGACCTCGACACGCTGACGCCCGACACCATCGTCGACTTCCTCGCCGGCATTTTCGAGCGTCGCGGGGCCGAGGCCTATCTGGGCGAGGACGTCACCATGGCGCAGCACATGCTGCAAGGGGCAGAGCTGGCCGAGAAGGCCGGCGCCGGGGACGAGATGATCGCCGCAGCGCTTTTGCACGACATCGGCCATTTCACCTCGGAATTCCCCGAGGATGCGCTCTTTGACGGCATCGACGCGCATCACGAGGACGCCGGCGCGCGGGTGCTGGAGCGGTTCTTTCCCGGCGTCGTCGTCGACTGCGTGCGCCACCATGTCGCCGCCAAGCGCTATCTCTGCGCCACCGATCCCGCCTATGTGGCCGAGCTCAGCCCCGCCTCGGTACACACGCTGGGTCTGCAGGGCGGCCCGATGGGCGCCGCCGAGGCCGACGCGTTTTCGCGGCAGCCCAACCTCGCGGCGATTCTGCAGGTCCGCCGCTGGGACGACGCCGGCAAGGACCCCGCGCACCAAGCCCCCGGCTTCGACCACTTCCGCGCCCCCCTGATCCGCGTCGTCCGCGCCCACACCGGCAAAAGTTAACGCCCGGGTGAGCTCTTCCAGGCACTTGCCGCAGAGCGGCTAAACTTTCTGCCCCGCGGAATGTTTCGCGCGCGAAACATTTGAAGCTGGGATCGACGGCTTTGCCGTCGACAAAAGGTCCAGTGGACCTTTTGCAGCTTCAAAGGGCGGAGCCCAAAAAAGGGGGCAGCCGCGCAAGCGACCGGACCGTCCAGTGGACGGTTCGCCCCGACAAAGAGCGGATCTCAAACCGGCGTCGACAGCTCTGGCGCGGCCAAATTCGCGTGGAGCCGAGTCCATCGCCGACCCGCGGGGTGGCGATCCGACCTCCGATCGGCGGCACTTTATGGCTGCCCAGTCCGTAGGACATCGAGCGATGCACGGGTCTCGACAAATCGCCACCCCTCCGGGGCGGGTTGGCGATGGGCACGGCGGGGCTGCGCCCCTTGGTTCCGTGCCCCGGGCTTTCCTTGCCAACACGGTGCACTCTGCGGCCCCGGTTCCGTTCCTCGTCGCACGGCGGGGCTGCGCCCCTTGATTCCGTGCCCGGGACGCTCGCAGCACCCACCGCCCCGCTAATCGTCGAACGCCCCATCCCAGCCGAAGCCGACGATGGTCAGCTCATCGCCGCCCAATGCGCGGTAGAGCGCCAAGGCCGGGGTGTTGTCAGTGTCGGCGCCGAGCCACACGCCCTTGCAGCCGCGCTCGCGGGCCAGATCGATCAGCGCCTGGGTCACCGCCCGGCCGATCCCGCGGCGCAGGTAATCGTCGCGAACGCCGACCTCGTTGATGAACATCGCTGGCTGCTTGTCGGGGTGCAGAAGCACCGTGCCCGAGGCCATGCCAACGGCCAGATCGCCGGCAAACGCCAGCAGCAGCTCATGCATCGGGTCGTCCAGGAAAGCCCGCGCCTGACCCGGATCGACGGCCTCGTCGAACAGCCCCTCGGGCACCGCGCACAACAGCTCCAGGTCCCCTGGACCCAGCCGCCGAATGGTGATCTTGTCGCCCATGGCCGCCACATGGCCGGAGCGCGCATGAAACTGCAAGGCCTCGATGTCATCGTCACCGCCCCGCCGCCGCCCGGCTGGGGCGGGCGCTATTGGATCCTGGTGAAGCTGACCACCGACACCGGGATCACGGGCTGGGGCGAATGCTACGCGTCCTCCGTGGGCCCCGCGGCGATGCAGGCGGTCATCGAGGACCTCTTCGCCCGGCACATGGAAGGCGAGTCCCCCGAAAACATCGAGCTGATGTTCCGCCGGGTCTATTCCTCGGGCTTCACGCAGCGCCCCGATCTGACTGTCATGGGCGCATTTTCAGGGCTCGAGATCGCCTGCTGGGACATCCTCGGCAAGGACCGCGGGCGCCCGGTCTGGGCTCTGCTCGGCGGCCGCATGAACGACCGCATCCGCGCCTATTCCTACCTCTACCCGCTGACGCACCACGATCTGCCCGGCTTCTGGGTCTCGCCCGAGATGGCCGCAGAGAGCGCCGCGCACCTCGTCGACCAAGGCTACACGGCGGTCAAATTCGACCCCGCCGGGCCCTACACGATCCGCGGCGGCCACCAGCCCGCGATGACCGACATCGCCACCTCGGTGGCGTTCTGCAAGGCGATCCGCGCGGCCGTCGGCGACAAGGCCGACCTCTTGTTCGGCACCCACGGCCAGTTCACGCCGGCCGGCGCGATCCGCCTCGGCCAGGCGCTGGAACCCTATCGGCCACTCTGGTTCGAGGAACCGATCCCGCCCGACAACCTCTTGGACTTCGCCCAAGTCGCCCAGGCCGTGCGCATTCCCATCGCCACCGGCGAACGCCTAACCACCAAGGCGGAATTCGCCACGCTGCTGAGAACCGGCGGCGCCAGCATCCTGCAGCCCGCCCTGGGCCGTGCCGGCGGGATCTGGGAGATGAAGAAGACCGCCGCCCTGGCCGAGGCCTTCGGCGCCCAGATCGCCCCACATCTCTATGCCGGTCCGGTCGAATGGGCCGCCAACATCCACCTCGCCGCCTCGATCCCCAACCTTCTGATCGCCGAGACCATAGAGACCGAATTCCACGCCGCCCTGATCAAGAACGCGATCCAGGTCGAAAACGGCTTCATCCGCCCGCCCGAGGCGCCGGGCCTCGGCATCGAGATTGACGAGGCGCTGGCCCGCGCCCATCCCTATACCGGCACCGGCCTGCACCTGGAGATGCAAGAGGCGCCCTGCGACTACCAGACCGGCAATGTCTTCGAGGGTGGCGCCCCGCTCAAATCGGAATAGACTTGACGCCAGCGACGCGAATTTTCTTCAATTCAAGACACTTACCCACACTTTCTCGCAGACTGTCCCCAATTCCGCGCAACCTGCCATAGAATTGCCTTATTTGGGTCGTACCAATTCCACAGCGAAATAGAAGTTGACCAGTTTCTGCGCATAAAGCGCGGTACGATTTCCTCCCTGACTGGACAGGCCGTGCTTAGGCGCGGCCTTTTTTTTCACACCGAACCGTAGGCCGCGTGATGGGCGCGGAACACCTCGCGCAGCTCTTGGCGATACCGCATGCCATTCAGGCTTTGCCGCAGCGTGCCGTGTGCGTCGAACAACAGCAGCGTCACATGCGGCGCACGGTGGGTATTGGCAAAGGAACTTCCATCGACGGTGCGGATATTGGCGACCAGATAGACCAGGTCGCACTCCTCGAAGCTATCCAAGGCGCGGCGGGTTTCGCGCTGTAACGCCGTGCAGGTCGGGCATTGCGGATCGTGGACCTGAACGATCGCGGGCTTGCCTTGGCCGACGCGGGTCAGGTCGTGTTCGGCCACCGTCGCCATGACCGAACGCACACCGAACAGGCCGGTGCCACCCAGGACGGCGGCCGCGATGCCGCCGTTGCGCGCCAGACTCAACACGCGGCGGCGGTCCATCGTCTGCGGTTCGGACGCCGCCGGCACCTTTTGCCTGCTGGGCTTGCGGGATCTCGAGCGCTTTGATTTCTTCATCGGCCTGCCTCCGGTTGGATGCGACCAGATTGGGTGCCCGGCGCCTTGCCGGCAAAGCAAATGGTCTCGCGAACCGCTCACAATGCCGTCAAACGGCGTCGCCTTCCAAAGGCGCGATCAACCCCGGCCCCGACGCCCGGTTGGAATTCACCGCCCTGTCGACCCGGTGACACGCGAAGACGTCGTCCGGTGGGGTCTGCATCAGCACCGCGGCGCCCTTGCCCGCCTCGCCGAGCCACAGCGCCCAATCCGCGGGCGCGATGCTGACCGGCATCCGGTGATGGATCGCATTGATCGGCCCGTTCGAGTTCGTGGTGACAATGGCGCAGGTGGTCAGCCGCTCGTCGCCACGCTCCCAGACCTGCCAGACCCCGGCAAAGGCGATCGGCGTTCCGTCGCCGTGATGGATGTACCAGGGCAGCCGGGTGCCGTCGGCATCCTTGGTCCATTCGTAGAACCCCGTCGCGGGAACCAGGCAGCGCCGTTCGCGGCAGGCCGCGCGGAAGGCGGGCTTTTCGGCGATGGTTTCGGCGCGGGCGTTGATCAGAAGCGGCCCGTCGGTCGGCGTCTTGTACCAATGCGGCAGAAACCCCCAGCGCATCGCCACCAGCCGCCGCCCGGCCTCATCCGACGTCACCACATGCACTTGGTTCGTCGGGCAGACATTGTAGTTCGGCACCCCCGGCAGGTCGTTCGCCGGCACCGCCTCGAAAAGCTGCGCCATGGCGTCGGGCGGCAGGGTGATGGCGAAGCGTCCGCACATGGACGCCAGCCTAGCGCGGACGCCGGCGCTCGTCAGCCCTCCGCGGCGCAGGGGTCCGCAAACGGCCGATGAGCGCCCTGCCGGTGCCTCCCGCACCCGTGGGCGCAGGGGCGAAACGGCTCATTCGAGCTTCGATATCCGGTCCTCGACCATCGGCGTCACCGGGCTTTGCGCCGCCATGTAGTCAGCCAAGACATCGGCCAGGTCCGGCCCGAAATCATATGGGTCGAGCGCATCCTCGGCGAACATCTTATAGCCGTCGCCGCCGTTGCGGACGAAGTTGTTGGTGACCACCAGATAGGTCTTCGCGGGGTCGATCGGCACGAAACCATCGCCCTCGTCCACCATCACCTCCTTGATCCGGCCCTCGTTCGGCGCCACCGCCGGATCCCAGGTGAACTTCAGCCCCGCCACCTGCGGAAATCGGCCCTTGACCTCTTCCACCTGGCTGACGCCGTTTTCCAATGCGTTGATCAGGCCCGCACCGGTGATCCCGAAGGTCGAGAGCGTGTTCTGGAACGGCAGTACGGTGATCACCTCGCCCATGGTCACTTCGCCCTCGTCGATCGAAGCACGAATGCCGCCGGAATTGGTGTAGGCCACCGTCACGCCCTGATCCTTCACCCGGTCGAGCATCGCATCGGCCACCAGGTTGCCCATGGCGCATTCCCGGACCCGGCACACCGCTCGGTCACCTTGGATCACGCCGTCCGCCTGCGCCACGACCCGGTTGCGGACCTCCTCCAGCGGCACGGCCAGCTCGGTGATCCGCGCCTTAGTGGCCGCATCTTCGGTGACCGTGGCATCCATCAGGATCGGCTCGCCCACGGCTTCGGTGATATTGCCGTCGTCGTCGAAGGTGACGTTCAACTCGCCGAGAAACTTGCCATAGGCATAGGCCTGCACGATCGCGGTGGACCCGACCATTGTCGGGTAGGGTCCGCTGGCGCTGCCGTCGACATTCGACAGGAAGGTGTTGTCGTGACCGCCGACGATTACGTCGATCTCCGGCACCGCGGCGGCCACCGCCCGATCCACCGGCATCCCGGAATGGCTGAGCACGATGATCTTGTTCACGCCGTTTACCTGCAACCGCTCGACTTGGGCGCGCACCGCCGCGACCGGATCGCTGAACACCACGGTCGGACCTGGGCTCGACAGCTCGCCGGTATCCTCGGGCGTCAGGCCGATCAGCCCCAGCCGCTCTCCGCCCCTCTCGATGATCGTCGCCGGCAGAATCGCGTCGTGCAACAGCGGCTCGCCGGTGAGATCGGCATTCGACATCAGGATCGGGAAATCGACCGAGTCGACGAAGCCGCGCAATACCTCGGGCCCATCGTCGAATTCGTGGTTGCCCACGGTCATCGCATCGTAGCCCATCTTGTTCATCATCTCGGCGGCGACTTTGCCCTTGTAGTAGGTATAGAACAGGGAGCCTTGAAACTGGTCGCCGCCATCGACCAGCAGGTAGTTGTTGGTGCGCGCCTTGGCGGCTTCGACCGCGGTCATCAGCCGCGCCGAACCGCCGAGGCAATTGCCCACCTCGTTTTCTCCCGCCGCGCAGGCGGAATCGAAGTAGTTGATCGGTTCGAACCGGGAATGGAAGTCGTTGGTGTGCAGAATGGTGAGCGTGTAATCGGCCATGGCCATCCCGGCGCCAAACGCCAGAGCTGCGGCAGAGGTCGCAAGCCTGAGATACATGGTGGAACTCCCTGATGGTTGACCTGGATAGCTTGGCCGCGGCAACGCGCGAAGTCAAAGCCGTTTCGCGGATGCGGCATGCCGCGGCGGCATGGCGCCCGGCGACGGCGCTTGACCCTGTGGCGCGCAACGGGCATCGGTTCGGCCATGCTGATCTATAAGATCCTGCGCGCCCCCGAATGGGCGGCGTTCCAGGCTGCCGGCGAAACCCAGGGCGCCCCGGTCGATCTCGCCGACGGCTTCATCCATTTCTCCACCGCCGACCAGGCTGCCGGGACCGCGGCAAAGCACTTCGCCGAGGCCGACGGGCTGGTGCTGCTGGCGGTCGACAGCGATGCCCTGGGCCCGGCCCTTCGGTGGGAGCCCTCGCGCGGCGGGGCGCTCTTTCCGCATCTCTACGGCCCGCTCCGGCGCGACCAGATCGTCTGGGCCAGGCCGCTGCCGCAGTTCGGCGCGGCGCATGTCTTTCCCGAAGAGGTCGCCGGCCATGTCGACCCCACGCGGCCACAATTCGACGCCTTCAAGGCGCTCGACCGTGCGCCGCCGATCGAGATGCTGAACCTCGTGCGACTGCGCACCCTCGCCGCCTACCCGGCCGATCACCCGCTGGCCCCCGAGAACCTCACCGGCAGCGAGGCCTATGCCCGCTATGGGCAAGACACCGCCCCGATCCTCGCCCGCCTCGGCGGCGCCATCGCCTGGCGCGGGCAGTTCCAGACCATTCTGATCGGCCCCGAAAGCGAACGCTGGGACCAAGTCTTCGTCGCCCGCTACCCCTCGGCCCATGCGTTTCTTGCCATGGTCACCGACGACGCCTATCGCCGAGCCGTGGTGCACCGCCAGGCCGCGGTGCGCACCTCGCGCCTGATCCGCTGCGCCCCCGCCGAGCCCGGGGCCGGCTTCGGATGAGCCCTCTGCCCGGCTGCCTGACGCGATCCGTGGGGCCGGCGTGACGCCCGGGCGCGTGCTCGAGCAGATCGGCCTCGCCGCCCTGCGCCGCCTCGATCCCGAGACCGCCCATGGGCTGGCGTTGAAGGCGCTGCGGGCCGGTCTTGCACCGCTGCCCGGTCCGGTCACCTCGCCGCGCCTCGCCACCACCCTCGCCGGGCTGACGTTGCCCAACCCCGTGGGCCTCGCCGCCGGGTTCGACAAGAACGCCGAGGCGGTGCCGCAGCTGATGCGCGCGGGCTTCGGCTTCGTCGAGGTCGGCGCCGCCACCCCGCGGCCGCAGCCCGGCAACCCGCGCCCGCGGCTCTTTCGCCTGGCCGAGGACCACGCCGCGATCAACCGCTTCGGCTTCAACAATGAAGGCATGGAGGCTATCGCCGCCCGTCTCGCCGCGCGCCCGAAGGGCGTTCCCGTGGGCCTCAACCTCGGCGCCAACAAGGACAGCGAAGACCGCGCCGCCGATTTCGCGGATGTCCTGCGCCACGCAGGGCCGGTCGCCGATTTCGCCACCGTCAACGTCAGTTCGCCCAACACCGAGCGCCTGCGCGACCTGCAGGGCGCGGCCGCGCTGTCGGCGCTGCTCACCGGCGTCGTCGAGACGCGCGACGCGCTCGCCCGCCCGATCCCGGTGTTCCTGAAGATCGCGCCCGACCTCGACGACGCCGAGCTTGCCGCCATCGCCGAGGTTGCGGTGGAGGCGCGTATCGACGCCGTTATCGCCACCAACACCACCCTGTCGCGCGACGGGCTGACCGGCGCGGCGCGCGGCGAAACCGGCGGGCTGTCCGGCGCACCGCTTTTCGAGCGCTCGACCCGCGTCCTCGCCCGCCTCTTCCGCGAGACTGCCGGCCGCATGCCGCTGATCGGCGTGGGCGGCGTGGGCTCGGCCGAAGACGCCTACGCCAAGATCCGCGCCGGGGCGTCGGCGGTGCAGCTTTATACCGCGCTCAGCTACCAGGGACTGTCGCTCGCGCCCCGCATCGCGCGCTGCCTCGACACCCTGCTCAGCCGCGACGGCTTCGCCAGCGTCGCCGAGGCCACCGGCACCGCCACGGAGGAGTGGGTTTAGGCTGGCAAGGGAGCAAAGAATGCTCATCCGCAGCGGGCGGTCCCCAGCGCGGACTCAAGGCCTCAGGCCGCCGCGCCATCGCCGACCCGCCCCCAAGGTGCGGCGATTGGTCGAGCCTCGCGCACCGCGTAATGTCCTACGGACTCCACGACCATAAAGCGCCGCCGCGCAAAGGTCGGTTCGCCACCCCGCGGGTCGGCAATGGCACGGCTCCTCACTCGGTCACCGACGTCGGATCCCCGCCCCATCGCGAGTCGCGGGCGGGTCAAGGATGGCCGCAGGCCACCGCCGAAGGCGGCGCAGAGCGTCCTTGACGGGCCCGCGACTCGCCTCACCATCGAACACGCGCCTTGAAGGCACACCTGCCCTTCAAGCGCCTGTCAGCAAAAAAAACGCCGCAACCCGCGCGCCTCTCACGAATTTGCGTCGCCTCGCACCTGGCAGAAACACCGCGCGCGGAAGCGCTCATTTCAGCCGGTCAAGGCCGCCTGGCGCTCCAGCGCCGGATAGCGCAGGCCCAGCGTCACGCCGCGCGCCACGAACGAGATCAAGAGCGCCAGCCACAGCCCGTGATTGCCCATAGTCGGGACCAGCGCCGCCGCAGCGGCGCAGTAGACCACGAACGACACCGCCATCATGTTGCGCATATCCGCCGCCCGGGTCGCGCCGACGAATATCCCGTCCAGCATGAAGGCCGCCAGTCCAACCATCGGCACCGCAACCATATAGGGCAGGAATTCGCGCGCCGATTGGCGCACCTCGGCCGCGGTGGTCATCACGTCGATCAACCAGCCGCCCAGCAGCGCAAAGCCCGAGGCTAACATCACGACGCAAACCAGCCCCCAGCACGACGCCATCACCGCCACCCGGCGCAGCCGCCCGCGCGCCCGCGCGCCGACCGCCTGGCCCACCAGCGCCTCGGCGGCAAAGGCGAAGCCGTCGAGCGCATTGGCCGTCACATGCAGAAACTGCACCAGGATCTGGTTCGCCGCCAGCGTCACATCGCCGAACCCCGCGCCGAGGAACAGAAACGACACGAAGATCGCCTCGAGCAGCAGCGACCGGATCAGGATGTCGCGGTTCACTGCCATCATCCGCCCGAGCCGCGCCGCGTTGAACACCAGGCCGACGTCCCGCCAGGCCGGCCCCTGAAACGCCGACCGGCAAAGCCACAGGCCCAGTCCGAAGGCGCTCCACTCGGCCAGGAAGGTGGCGAAGGCTACGCCCTCGACGCCCCAGCCCAGGCCGAGCACGAACCACAGGTCCAGCACGATGTTGACCCCGTTGGTCCAAAGCTGCAGCAGCATCACCGCGCGGGCGCGCTCCAGCGCGATCAACCAGCCGGTGATGCCGAAGACCGCGATCGCCGCCGGCGCCGACCAGACCCGGATCGCCATGTAGTCGCGCGCCAGGGCCTCGACCTCGGCCGAGGCCGGCGAGACCTGGAAGGCCGCCCAGAAGAGTGGCCCCTGCAGCACGATCATCGTGAGCCCGCCCGCGACCCCGATCATCAGGGCGCGCATCAAGAGAGCCGAGACCTCGGCCCGGTCGCCCGCGCCATGGGCTTGGCTGGTCAGACCGACCGTGCCCATGCGCAGGAAGCCGAAGATCCAGTAGACCGCGGTCAGAATGATCGCGCCGATGCCGACCGCGCCGATCGGCGCCGCCTCGCCCATCTGGCCCACCACGCCGGTGTCGACCGCGCCCAGGATCGGCACGGTGGCGTTCGAAATCATGATCGGCACGGCGATCTTCAGAACGCGCCCATGGGTCAGCGCGTCGGGGGCGGCGGTCATGGCGTCGGCTCGGTCCTGGCCGGCATCAGGAAATGCCCCGTCGCCTGGGCAAATAGCCGCGACCGGTTGTCCTGCCAGGCTTCCACATGAACGCTGGCATAGCGCCGCCCCGACCGGTTCACCCGCGCCCGCGCATAGGCGTCGCGCGGCAGGCCCGAGCGCAGGTAGTCCACGGTGAAATCGATGGTCTTGGGCAGCCGCGGCAGGTGCTGGGGATCGATCGTGGTCGGGTCGATCCGGCCCGACTCGATGTCCTCCCAAAGGTAGGACCACGACAGTTCGATGATCGCCGCCACCTCCAGGAACGCCGCGATCGCCCCGCCATGCAGGGCCGGCAGCATCGGGTTGCCGATCAGCTTGTCGTCATAAGCCAAAAGCGCGGTCAGCTCGTCGCCATGCCGCTCGAAGGTGATGCCGAGGAACCGGATATAGGGCACGCCGTCGACCAGCGCCTTCAGCGCCGCGTCGCGGCGCTGCTTAACCACCTGGACCGGCTCGGGCCGGGGCCGCCGCGCCATCAGGCCCGCTCCACAGTGAAGGCGCCGGTGGCCGCCGCCACCGGGTTGTCGCGGTCGTCGTCCATCGCCCAGGCGCGCACGAAGGCCACGGTGCGGGTAACGTGATAGCACTCGGCCCGCGCCGTCACCGTCTGCCCCGGCGTCGCCGCGCGCATGTAGTCGATCCTGAGATCGATCGTCGCGGTGCCGTGCGACGCCTCGGGGTGGCTCATCACCGCCGCGCCGCCGCAGGTGTCCATCAGGGCCGAGACTGCGCCGCCATGGATCACCCCGGTCTCCGGATCGCCGATCAGGCTGACGTCATAGGGCATCGCGATCTCGGCCGCGCCGGGTTCCAGCGCGGTCAGCCGCATGCCAAGGGCGCGCGAATGCGGCAGCGCCTCGATGAACTGGCTTGCGATCTTGAAGCTCTTGTCGTCCATGCCTGCCCCCCGCGCGCACCGCATCGGTTATTCGCCCTTGCCATCTTTGCCGCAAGTGCTAACTTGCGCAATTGAGAATTATTCGCAATCTCAGGTGCGCCCATGTCGATGACGACGGAAGTTGGCCAAGCTCCCTTCGTGGCCACGGACAAGTTCGGCCCGTTCCGGCTCAAACGGCTTGCGGTGCTGATCGTCTTCGCGCTGCTGGCGCTGGCCCCGGGCGAGTTGGGCGCGCTGACGCGGGCGCTGATGACCGACGCCTATGTCCAGGTCAGCGTCTTCGTCGCGGCCACGTTGCTTTTGTTCTACGGCGCCGAGAGGGTGTTTCGTTTCGACATCGGCGACGCGCTGCGCAACGCGCGCGGTTGGCAAGTGCCGCTGGCGGCACTCTTGGGCGCCACGCCGGGCTGCGGCGGCGCCGTCGTCGTGGTGGCGGCCTATTCCTCGGGAAATGTCGGTTTCGGCGCGGTGGTGGCGACGCTGACCGCCACGATGGGCGACGCCGCCTTCCTGCTGATCGCCACCCGGCCCGATGCCGCCGCCGTGGTCCTGCCGCTCAGCTTCGCAGTCGGCATCGCCGCGGGCTGGATCGTCGACCGGGTCAACACCGTGGAATTCCGCACCGCCACCGCGGGCCGCAAAGAGCTTGCACCCTTCATCGGCAAGACCCGGCCGCAGGACTACGCCTTCCTGGTGCTCGCCGCGCCTGGCCTCGTCGTCGGTTCTGCGCAACTGGCGCAGATCGAGTTCGGCAGCATTTTCGGCGTGCCGGTCGTCTGGTGGGCGCTTGCGGGCACCTTCCTTGGCCTCTTCATCTGGGCCACCTCGCCCTTGCAGGCGATGACCAATGCCAAGGACGCACCGGTGACGCGGATGGCCGAGGAAACCAGCTTCATCGCGGTCTGGGTGATCGGCGCTTATCTGGCCTACGACTACCTCGACGCCTTCGCCGGGCTCGACCTCCAGGCGGCGTTCAATGCCATCCTGCCGGTCCTGCCGCTGATCGCCATCGTCATCGGCTTCGTGCCAGGCTGCGGGCCGCAGGTGCTGGTGACCACGCTCTACATCAACGGCGTGATCCCCTTCGCCGCGCTCTTGGGCAACGCGATCTCGAACGACGGCGACGCGCTATTCCCCGCCATCGCACTGAACCCCAAGGCCGCGGTGGTCGCAACGCTCTACTCGGCGGTCCCGGCCCTGATCGTTGCCTACGGCTTCTTCTGGCTGGCGCCCGGGTTCCTGAACTGACCGGGCGCCCGCGGCGCCAGGGCCTTCATCTCTTCCCAAATACGCAGGCGCGACAAACGTCGCCCCGCGCATACGCCGGCGATGCGCGCTGTACCTTCTCACACGCGAAGGCGCGTCCACCCAATTGAACAAACCACCCGACCGCCCTACCCTTGCGTCATGGCCGGGCCGAAACTCAGCTTCAAGGAGATGTGCGCCACGTTCGACGTGACCCCGCGTACGCTGCGCTATTACGAATACATCGAGCTTCTGGCGCCGGAAAAGGACGGCCGGTCGCGGCTCTACGGCCCGCGCGAGCGTGCCCGGATGACCCTGATCCTGCGCGGCCGCCGCTTCGGCTTTTCGCTCGAGGAAATCCGCCAGTGGCTGTTGATCTACGAAGAGAGGGGCACCCAAGCCCAGTTCCAAACCTTCGTCGATATGGCCGACCGCCAGCTCGACGCGCTGGCCGCCCAGCGCACCGACCTCGACGCCACCATCGACGAGCTGAAGACCCTGCGCGACGAGGTCGCTGAAAACCTCACCTGACGCCCCCGGCCCTGCAAAACCCGAAATGACGCGACGTTTTTTGACGTAAACGTCAACTTGTCTTGCGAGACTCGCGCGCATCGCCCACATGACGAGCATTCGGGAGGAACAGACGAGACCCTGACATGACCGACGACGTCATGACGATCCGCCAGATGTGCGACGAATTCGGCGTCACGCCACGCACGCTGCGGTTCTACGAGCAAAAGGAACTGCTGGCGCCGATCCGCGAAGGCACACGGCGGCTGTTCACCCGCCGCGACCGCGCCCGGCTGAAGCTAATCCTGCGCGGCAAGCGCTTCGGCTTTTCGCTCGAAGACATCCGCCAGCTGCTCGACCTTTATGACATGGGCGACCAGCAACACACCCAGTTCCGCCGCACCTATGAGATCGCGCTCGAACGCCTCGCCGACATGGAGCGCCAGCGCGACGAATTGACCGAAGCCATCGACGAATTGAAGGAACAGCTCGAATGGGGCCGCCAGACGATCGCCTCCTTCGACGACGACGATACGCCCCCCGCCGACACCTGATTTGACGGAGCCATAGATGCCCAGCTACCACCCCCCCACCAAAGACATGCAGTTCCTGCTGCACGAGGTCCTGAACGCCTCGGCCAGCGACATCCCCGGCTATGACGAGCTCGACCGCGACTTCACCGCGGCGATCCTCGACGAGGCCGGCAAGATCGCCGCCGAGGTGCTGCAGCCCCTGAACGCCGTCGGAGACCACGAAGGCTGCACGCTGGAAAACGGCGTCGTGCGCACGCCGACCGGGTTCAAGGCCGCCTACGACCAAATGCGCGAGGGCGGCTGGATGGGGCTCGACGCCGACCCCGACTACGGCGGCCAGGGCATGCCGCACCTGATGGGCTCGGCGGTGGGCGAGATGTTCGTCTCGGCCAATATGGCCTTCAACATGTACCAGGGCCTGACCCACGGCGCCTATTCGGCGCTGCACGCCCACGGCACCGAGCAGCAGAAGGCCACCTATCTGCCGAACATGATCGAGGGCCGCTGGTCGGGCACGATGAACCTGACCGAGCCGCATTGCGGCACCGATCTGGGGCTCATTCGCACCAAGGCCGAGCCGCAGGACGACGGCAGCTACCGCATCACCGGCCAGAAGATCTGGATCTCGGCGGGCGAACACGACATGGCCGAGAACATCATCCACCTGGTCTTGGCCAAGATCCCCGGCGGGCCCGAAGGCATCAAGGGCATCTCGCTTTTTGTCGTGCCGAAGTTCCTGGTGAGCGAGGACGGCTCGCTCGGCGATCGCAACGCGGTGAGCTGCGGCGGGCTGGAACAGAAGATGGGCATCCACGGCAACGCCACCTGCGTGATGAATTACGACGGCGCCACGGGCTGGCTCGTCGGCGAGGAACACAAGGGCATGCGCGCGATGTTCACCATGATGAACGAGGCGCGGCTCGGTGTCGGGCTGCAGGGATACGCGCAAGGCGCGGTGGCCTATCAGAACGCGCTCGGCTTCGCGCAGGACCGGCTGCAGGGCCGCGACATCACCGGTGCGAAGAACCCCGACGGGCCGGCGGACCCGATCATCGTGCACCCCGACGTGCGCCGGAACCTCCTGGCGCAGAAATCCTTCGTCGAGGGCGCCCGCGCCTTTGTGTTCTGGGGCGCGCAGATGATCGACCGCGCCCAGCGGATGGACGACGCCGAAGCCGACGCGATGATTTCGCTTTTGACCCCGGTGATCAAAGGCTTCCTGACCGACAAGGGCTTCGAGACCACGGTGCTGGCGCAGCAGACGCTCGGCGGCTCGGGCTTCACCCGCGAGTGGGGCCTCGAACAATTCGTCCGCGACGCCCGGATCACGATGATCTACGAGGGCACCAACGGCATCCAGTCGCTCGATCTGGTGGGCCGCAAGCTGGGCCAGAACGGCGGCAAGACCGTCATGGCGTTCTTCGAGATGGTGAAGGCCTTCCTCAAGGAGAACGAGGACCATGCCGAGCTGAAATCGGGCTTCCTCGATCCGCTGAAAGCGGCGTCGAAGGATCTGCAGGCGGCGGGGATGTATTTCATGGCCGAGGGCATGAAGAATCCCAACAACGCGCTGTCGGGCAGCTACGATTTCATGCATCTCTTCGGCCATGTCTGCCTGGGGCTGATGTGGTCGCATATTGCCAAGGCGGCTTATGCGGCGCTGGAGGCGGGCACGGCGGACGAGGACTTCTACCGCACCAAGCTGGCCACGGGTCGGTTCTACATGGCGCGCCACCTGCCGGCGACGGCGATGCACCTGGCGCGGATCCAGTCCGGCGCCGAGCCGGTGATGACGCTGGATGCGGCGAATTTCTGACCGCGCCCGGCCCCGTCGAAAGGACAAGAGATGCCGAAACGCTTTCGCCTGACGCGCCGGTTCAACCTCGGCATGACCGAGGACGGCTATCGCCGGCTGAAACGCTTCGCCGCCGAGGCCGGGCTTGACGAGGGCGAGGCGCTGTCGTTTCTGTTCGAGAATTTCGACAGCGTGACCAACCACGAAAACCTCGTCGCCCGGCTGCGGCTCTTCAACTCCGAGCTCGAGGCACGGAAGAAGTAAGGGAGAGGCGGATGAACATGATGGCCCCGGGCGGTTGGATGACCGACGAGCACAAGATGCTCGCCGAGATGACGCAGTCCTTCATCGAAAACGAGTGGGCGCCGCGCTTCGACACCTGGCGCAAGCAGGGCGAGATGGACCGCTCGACCTGGGGCGAGGCCGGCGCGTTGGGGCTCTTGTGCCCCTCGATCCCGGAGGAATACGGCGGCGCGGGCGGCGATTTCGGCCACGAAGCGGTGATCCTGATGGAAGGCTCGCGGGCCAATCTGGCGTCCTGGGGCCACGGCATCCATTCCGGCATCGTGGCGCATTACATCCTCGCCTACGGCACCGAGGAGCAGAAGAAACGCTGGCTGCCGAAGATGGTGACGGGCGAGCTGGTGGGCGCTTTGGCGATGACCGAGCCCTCGGGTGGTTCGGACGTGCAGAACCTGAAAACCCGCGCGCTTCGCGACGGCAATGTCTACCGGCTGACCGGCCAGAAGACCTTCATCACCAACGGCCAGCACGCCGACCTGATCGTCGTCGCCGCCAAGACCGATCCCGCGGAGAAGGCTCGCGGGACGTCGCTGGTGGTGGTCGAAGCGCAAGGCGCCGAGGGTTTCGCGCGCGGCCGGAACTTAGAGAAGATCGGCTGCCACGCGGCGGACACCTCCGAACTGTTCTTCGACAATGTCGCGGTGCCGCCGGAAAACATCCTCGGCGGTGAAGAGGGCCAGGGCTTCTACCAGATGATGCAGCAGCTGCCGCAGGAACGGTTGATCATCGGCTGCGGCGCGGTGGGCGCGATGGAAGGCGCGGTGGAGCGCACGATTCGCTATTGCACAGAGCGCGAGGCCTTCGGCGGCCCGATCATGCAGTTCCAGAACACCCGCTTCAAGCTCGCCGAGTGCCAGACCAAGACGGTGGTGGCGCGTGCGTTCCTCGACCAGTGCATCGCCGAACACCTGCAGGGCGCACTGACCGTCGAGAAGGCGGCGATGGCGAAATACTGGCTGACCGACACCCAAGGCGAGGTCCTGGACGAGTGCCTGCAGCTCCACGGCGGCTATGGCTACATGCAGGAATACGCGGTGGCCGAGATGTGGACCGACGCGCGGGTCCAGCGCATCTACGGCGGCACGAACGAGATCATGAAAGAGCTGATCGCGCGCGGCTTTGCCGGGGGAACGGCGTGACCGGCACGACGCGACCCAGGGTTTGCGCCGCGCGAGCGCGTCGCGGTGGGCGGCGCCTGACGGCGCCGCTCGGGTCGGGTGCAGTCGCCTCGGCCTCGATAGCAGCCGTTGCGTTGGTGGCCGGGGCGGGGATTGCGTATTTTCAAAGAGATGAAAGAGCCGGTCTGGCTCCACCCCACCGCCTGGGGCGTCAGACGCATCGGCGGCGGGGCTTCACCTCTTACGGTCATCGGCTCGCCAGCCTGTACCGCCCCACCAATAGACCTGCGTTAAGGTTAACGCCTGGTTACCGGGCTCCCATTTCATCTCATAAAAAATACGCAAACCCTGCCCGCTCCGCTGAGCGGACGGTCGAAGGATTTAGCGCATGACCCTCAGACTCTACTGCTTCGGTGAATCCGGCAATTCCTACAAGGCCGCCCTCACACTGCAGCTGGCCGGGCTCGACTGGGAGCCGGTCTTCGTCGACTTTTTCAACGGCGAGGCGCGCAGCGAAAGCTACCGCCAGACGGTCAACGAGATGGGCGAGGTGCCGGTGCTGGTGGACGGAGACGTAAAGCTCAGCCAGTCCGGGGTGATCCAGCAATACATCACCGACAAGACTGGCAGGCTCGGAGGCTCGCCCGAAGACAAATACGAGCTCCTGCGCTGGGTGCTGTGGGACAATCACAAGATGTCATCCCAGGCCGGGGTCACGCGGTTCCTGATGAACTTCCTGCCCGAGGACAAGCGCCCGCAGGAGGTCATCGGTTTTCTGCAGGGCCGCCTCAAGGCCGCCTACCAGGTGCTCGACAGCCATCTCGAGGGCCGTGACTGGATCGTCGGCGACGGCCTCACGGTCGCCGACATTTCCTGCTGCGGCTACCTCTACTACCCCGAACCCTTCGGCTTCGCCCGCGACGACTGGCCCAATATCGACGCCTGGCTCGACCGAATCGCCGCGACGCCCGGCTGGAAGCACCCCTATGACCTGATGCCCGGACACCCCTCGGACCGGGCCTGAGAAAAGGACACGGACATGGAAGACGCCTATATCTACGACGCCGTCCGCTCGCCCCGCGGCAAGGGCCGCAAGGATGGCAGCCTGCACGAGGTGACGGCGGCGAAACTGTCGGCCGACGTGCTGAACGCGCTGAAGGACCGCAACGGGCTTGAGGGTCACGCGGTCGAGGACGTGATCTGGGGCAACGTCACCCAGGTCGCCGAGCAGGGCGGCTGCCTGGCGCGCACCGCAGTCCTGGCCAGTGACCTCGACGAGTCCATCCCCGGCGTGTCGATCAACCGCTTCTGCGCCTCCGGATTGGAAGCCGTCAACATGGCCGCCAACCAGGTCCGCGGCGGTGCCGGCGACGCCTACATCGCGGGCGGCGTGGAAATGATGGGCCGCGTACCGATGGGCTCGGACGGGGCCGCCATCGCCGCCGATCCGACCCTGGCGATGAAGACCTATTTCGTGCCCCAGGGCATCTCGGCGGACATCATCGCCACCGAATACGGGTTCAACCGCGACATGGCCGACGAATTGGCGGTGCGCAGCCAGACGCGCGCCAAGGCGGCCTGGGACGACGGCCGCTTCGACAAGTCCGTCATCGAAATCAAGGACCTCAACGGCCTGCCGATCCTCGACAACGACGAATACATGCGGCCTCAGACCGACATGCAGGGCCTGGGCGCGCTGAAGCCCAGCTTCAAGGACATGGGCGAGGCGATGCCCGGCTTCGACAAGATCGCGCTGATGAAATACCCGCATCTGGAGAGGATCGAGCACATCCACCACGCCGGCAATTCCAGCGGCATCGTCGACGGCGCCGCCGCCGTTCTGATCGGCAACAAGGCCTATGGCGAGGCGCACGGGCTGACGCCGCGCGCCCGGATCAAGGCCACCGCCAAGATCGGCACCGATCCCACGATCATGCTGACCGGCCCGGTGCCGGTGACGCAGAAGATCCTGGCCGAGACCGGCATGGAGATCTCCGACATCGATCTCTTCGAGGTCAACGAGGCCTTCGCCGCCGTCGTACTGCGCTTCATGCAGGCCTTCGAGGTCGACGCGGACGTGGTGAACGTCAACGGCGGCTCAATCGCCATGGGGCATCCCCTGGGCGCGACCGGCGCGATCATCCTCGGCACGCTTCTCGACGAGATGGAGCGGTCGGACCGCGAGACCGGGCTGGCGACGCTTTGCATCGGCTCGGGCATGGGCGCGGCTACGGTGATCGAGCGGGTCTGACGGCGTTGGACGCGATGGCGATCCTGCAGGACTATCTCGACCGGATGAGCGACGCGGTGATGGGCGGCGATTACGCCGTCTATGCCGCCGGGGTCGCGCTGCCCTTCACCCTGGTCACCGCTGAGGACGAGATCACGGTCGAGACCGACGCGGCCCTGCGCCAGGGCTTCGACGCCTATCACGAGATGCTGACGATGCAGAATGCGACCGACATGATCCGCATCGCCAAACGCGCCGAGCCGCGCGGCGACGGCCTGGTGGCGGGGCGTTACCAGACCAACATCCTGGCCAACGGGCAGCGGATCTTCGACGCCTTCGACAGCGACATTGTGCTGCGCGCGGCGCCCAGCGGCTGGCGCGCGGTCTGGATCAGCAACGACATGCGCAATGCGCGCTGGCCGATTCACCTGCCGTTTCTGTCGCGCCCGCGGCCCACCCCCACCGGAGAGACATGATGCCGAAGATCGACATCGACAGGGTCGCGCTCGACAAGGGCTCGTCCTATCCCGAACCCTATGCCGCGATGATGGCCGGGCGCGGCTACCTGCCTCTGGGCGACGCCGGCGGGCTGACCCAGTTCGGCGCCAACATCACCGTCCTGGACCCCGGCGGCACCTCGTCGATGCGGCATTGGCACGAGCAGCAGGACGAATTCGTCCTGGTGACCGAGGGCGAGGTGGTCCTGGTCGAGGATCAGGGCGAAACGGTGATGCGCCCCGGCGACTGCGCCGCGTTCCCCGCCGGGGTCGCGAACGGCCACCACTTCGTCAACCGCAGCGACATCGAGGCGCGGTTTCTGGTCATCGGCACCCGCACCGATCACGAGATCGGGCACTATTCCGACGTCGACATGAGGGTCGAGGACAAGGACGGCGTGACGCGCTTCACCACCCGCGACGGCACGCTGCTGAAGGAAATCAAATGACCGCGATGACCGGCGGCTGCACCTGCGCGCAGGTTCGCTGCCGCGCGGAGGCGGAGCCGCGCCTTCCGGTAGATGACCGGCAGCGCCCATCGCGCCCCGTGAGCGCCCCGACCCCGATCCGACGGCGGTCCCTGCGACCCCCGCCCCAGACCCCCGAGCTTTCCGAAGGAGCCGACCGATGACCGAATTCCGCTACGACGTGGACGCCGACGGCGTCGCCACCATCACCTGGGACGTGCCCGAAAAGTCGATGAACGTGATGTCCATCGAGGGCTCCAAGCAGCTGATGGGCCATATCGACGCCGCGCTGGCCGATGACGCCGTCAAGGGCGTCGTGATCACCTCGGCCAAGCCCGATTTCGCCGGCGGCATGGACCTCAACGTGCTGGCCCAGATCAAGGGCGCCGCCGGCGACGACCCGGCGGCCGGCCTCTTCGACTGGATCATGCAGACGCATCATGGCCTGAGAAAGATCGAGCGCGCCGGCATGGACCCCAAGACGCTGAAGGGCGGCAAGCCGATCGCCTGCGCCCTGCCCGGCACTGCGCTTGGCATCGGCTACGAGATCGCGCTGGCAACCCACCGGATCTTCGCCGCCGACAATCCCAAGGCCAAGATCGGCCTGCCCGAGATCCTCGTCGGCCTCTTCCCCGGCGCCGGCGGCACCACCCGACTGGTGCGCAAGATGGGCGCGATGGCGGCCTCGCCGTTCCTCTTGGAGGGCAAGCTGAGCGATCCCAAGAAAGCCAAGACGGCGGGCCTGATCGACGAGGTGGTCGACGACCCGGTCGCGGCGGCAAAGGCCTGGGTGCTGTCGGCAACCGACGCCGATCTGGTCAAGCCCTGGGACGCGAAGGGCTATAAGATGCCAGGCGGCGCGCCCTACCACCCGGCGGGCTACATGACCTATGTCGGCGCCGCGGCGATGGTCCACGGCAAGACGCAAGGGGTCTATCCGGCCGCCAAGGCGCTTCTGGCCGCGGCCTACGAGGGCGCGCTGGTGCCCTTCGACACCGCGCTGAAGATCGAGGCAAGGCACTTCGTCTCGGTCCTTATGAACCCGTCCTCCAGCGCCATGATCCGGTCGCTCTTCATCAACAAGGGCGCGCTGGAAAAAGGTGCCGTGCGGCCCGCGGGTGTGGCCGATCAGAGGGTGCAGAAGGTGGGCGTGCTCGGCGCCGGCATGATGGGCGCGGGCATCGCGCTGGTCTCGGCCCAGGCGGGCATCGAGGTCGTGTTGATCGACCAGACCCAGGAGGCCGCCGACAAGGGCAAGGCCTATACCGAAACCTACATGGACAAGGGCATCCAGCGCCGCAAGGCCACGCCCGAGAAGAAGGCCGAGGTCGAAGGCCGCATCACCGCCACTGCCGACCTGACCGCATTGCAGGGCTGCGATCTGATCGTCGAGGCCGTGTTCGAGGACCCCGCCGTCAAGGCCGAGATGACCCGGAAGGTCGAGGCGATCATCCCCGACGACTGCATCTTCGCCACCAACACCTCGACCCTGCCGATCACCGACCTGGCGAAGGCGTCCAAACGCCCGGATCAGTTCATCGGCATCCATTTCTTCTCGCCCGTCGAACGCATGATGCTGGTCGAGATCATCAAGGGCAAAGCGACCGGCGACCGCGCCGTGGCCAAGGCGCTCGACTTCGTGCGCCAGATCCGCAAGACGCCGATCGTGGTCAACGACGCCCGGTTCTTCTACGCCAACCGCTGCATCATTCCTTATATCAACGAGGGAGTGCGCATGGTCGGCGAGGGGGTGGAGCCGGCGCTGATCGAACACGCCGCGCAGATGCTGGGCTTTCCGGTGGGGCCCCTGCAACTCAACGACGAGACCTCGATCGATCTCGGCGTCAAGATCGCCAAGGCGACCAAGGCCGCGCTTGGCGAGGCCTATGACGCCGAAGCGTCGGACGAAGTGCTGTTCTGGCTCTTCGACCAGGGCCGGATGGGCCGCAAGGCGAAGGCCGGCTATTACGACTACGACGAAGCGGGCAAGCGCACCGGAATCTACCAGGGCCTGCGCGACCGGTTTGGCACCGCCGAGGCCGACCAGCCCGACGTCACCGAAGTGCAGCACCGGCTGATGATGGCGCAGGTGCTCGAGGCGGTGCGCGCGCTGGAAGAGGGCGTCTTGATGGATATCCGCGAGGGCGACGTCGGCGCGATCCTCGGCTGGGGCTTCGCGCCCTGG
>JAAUYB010059630.1_pt1 | contig 24094 bp, 19 predicted proteins | sample 7278071 | NCBI WGS metagenome assembly JAAUYB01 (sample SAMN14350121, study PRJNA611818) | marine sediment metagenome | isolation source: surface marine sediment (1.8m) | place: French Polynesia: Moorea | collected 2018-08 | reverse complement strand
CTCCGTTTACCTGGCCCATGACGAGATGATCGACAGGAGAGTGGCCATCAAGGCCATTCGCCTGGGGAAGGACAAAACCCCCGAGGAACGGAAAAAGGCCGCCCAGAACTTCTTCGAAGAGGCGCGGTTGGTTGGGAAGCTCAACCATCCGCATATTACCGCGGTCTACGACATGGGTATTCACGGCCGCACGCCCTACCTGGTCATGGAGTTCGTTTCCGGGCATACCCTTGCCGGCATCATCAAACGCGGAACCCCCATACCCGTTCGCGAGAAAGTGAGCCTGATGGCCATGATCTGCCAGGCGGTGCATTACGTGCATCGCCATGGAATCTTGCACCGGGATCTGAAGCCCTCCAACATCATGATCAACATGAAACAGTTGACGCCCAAGATTATGGATTTCGGCGTGGCCAAACCCGTCAAAACACCCAACGGCGATTTCACTGACTGGGCGGTGGAGAACGAGAGCCTGGTGGGCACGCCTTATTACATGTCGCCCGAGCAGATCCTGGGTCGGGAGATGTCGCCGCGTAGCGACCTGTTCTCGCTGGGCGTGGTCTTTTACGAATGGGTCTCCGGCGTGCGTCCCTTCCAGGGCGAGGGCATGATCGATATCCTGAAAGGCATCGTGGAGAATCAGCCCATCTACCTGGGCGACACGGCGCCTATCGATAAGGAACTCGCCGATATCATTCACCGCGCCTTGAAGAAACGGACCGGTGAACGCTTCTCCAGCGCGGCGGAGATGGCCGACGCCTTCGTGCTGTACCGGGAAAAGCTGGACCAGGCCGAGATCGGCGAGGACAGCGAGAGCCTGGAAGTCACCATGGGCGCCCGGCAGAACATCGCCGATTTCCGCAAGCAGTACGAGTTCTTCTTCGACTTCACCGACAAGGAACTGTTCGAAATATTCCAGCTTTCCACACCGGAGAGTTACGACCCCGGCCAGGTCATTATCCACGAGGGGCGTACCGGCAGGCGCATGTACTTCATCATCGAGGGCAGCGTTCAGGTCTTGAAGGGTTCCAAAGGCAAGATGGTGGTGCTGAAGGAATTGGAAGCGGGAGAAAGCTTTGGGGAAATGTCCTTTATCGACGATTCGCCGCGCACCGCCTCCGTGGTCTCCACCCATCGCACGCATGTGATGGCGCTTAACGAAACCGTTCTGCGTCACACCAACCCGGTTCTTTGTCTCAAGTTATTACGCGCCCTGGCCGGGACCATCAGCGACCGGTTGCGCGCTACCGACCTGAAGCACCTGAAACTGTTGGAAAGCCTTACCAGGTTGACCCGCGAATCGGGTTACATCTTGGATTAAAGAGCCGTCCGGTTGATATAGGACAGGGTGATCATGTCCTCCTTACAGACGATGTGGGTCAGCGACAGGAAGTCGATATCCAGGCGGAAGGCATGATCCAGGTTGGTGCCCAGCAGCAGCGCCAACAGGGCGCGAATCCAACCGGCGTCGGCAATAACCAGGGCGTTTTCGTTTTTTTCCAGCAGGTCCTCGAAGAAGCTGACGGCGCGGTCCAACAAACTGCTGCCGGTCTCACCGCCGTGAGGCGCGGTGTCTTCCATGTCTACCATCCAATCTTCAATTTCGTCAGGCGGTAGATCGTGCCAGGCCTTTCCCTCCCACGCACCGTAATCCAATTCATGCAAGCGGTCGTCCGCATTCACCTGGGAACGGCCCAGAAAACCCGCCACGACCAAACAGCGAGGCGCCGGCGAGGAGTAAATCGCGGGCAGCGGATCGGGCAGCAGGGGCTTGGTGGCCGGAAGCCGCGTAAGCCAGTCCGGGTGCAGGATTCCCTCCGTTTGCCCGATACATTTTCCGGGTTCCGTCAGGGCCGGATGACGCAAAAGCCAGATCTCCATGAGTCCCCCAATACCATTGATTTCGGATCATTATAATCGAGTGCCGTCCGTACGGTCACGCTTTTACTATCCATGTGTTGAAACAGGCTGATTCGACGCACTGATCATAAAAAATTGTATTTTCCTTTTAGGTAAAACAATACCCGTACGATAAAGTTCTTGAAGCGACAATTCGATTCGCGTTGGAAAGGCTGTCACCCACGAGCACACCAGTTATCCCATCAGGCGATACGAGGTGGTTACTATGAAGTTTTTTATTGCCCTGATCCTGTTTTGCCTGACCGCTTACGGTCAGGAGAGTGCTTCCGGTGAGGAGAGCGCCGGCTCGGCAGATGCCGGCTCGGCAGATGCTGCCCCCGCGGAAGGTGAACAGAAATCATCTGAAGAAGAAGAGTTTTTCGAGGTCTACGAAATCACAACTGTTTCCAAAAAGGCCGAGGCCGTTTGGGAAGCACCGGGCGTGGTCAGCTCGATGAGCGCCCAACAAATTGAAATGTACGGCGATGCCAGCGTTTACGATGTCATGTCCCGCATGGTGGGCGTCCAAAACACGTTCGGTATCGGCATCAACCGCACCTCGGTGCGGGGCGGTGAGGCCAACGCATCGATTTCCCACGTTCTGGTCTTGATTGACGGTAGACCGGTTCGCGCCTCCGGCGGCAATATCTCCGCCTACAGTCCTTCCTATACCTTTCCTGTCGACTCGATCGAGCGGGTCGAGGTCAGCCGGGGACCGGCTTCCGTGCTTTACGGCACCAACGCTTTCGAAGGCGTCATCAACATCGTTACCAAAAAGGGCGGTAAAAACGGTTACACCTTCTCCATGGAAGGCGGTGAATTCAACACCGAACGGATGGAGTTCACCACGGCTTATTCCACGGGAGACCTGATGGTCAACGCGGGCCTCATGTATCATTCTACGGACGGCTGGCCCTTCACCAGCGCATCGGCGTCCGACGGTACCCCGTTCACCAAAGATATTTTTCAAGACAACAAGGGCGTCAACGCCAGAATCGGTTATAAGGATTGGACCCTGTCGGTAACGCACGGAAATATGAAACAAGCGGCCTTCCTGTCGTTGGAGGACGGTGATCCCTTGAGCTTCGACAGCCAGGTGACTGTTGTCGATTTGGGTTACAACCTGTTGGTAGGCGCCTGGTCCATCGATTTCCACGCGACCCAGAACCACGAGGTTTTCGACTGGGTGATCCAGGAACCGGTCTTTCCCCTGTACACCAACGACTGGTTGGGCGAAGTCACCGCTTACGGCTATTTGGGCAATGTCAATATCACCCTGGGCGGCGTGGTGCAGCGCTTGAGAACGGGCACCAACGGCGGCGTGGTTTCCACCCCGTATGAAGGCGTGAACTGGGTTTACAGCACCTATGCCCAGGGTCAGTACAACCCGAGAGATAATCTCGAGTTTACCTTCGGCTTCCAGTTGAACAAACCGGATACGGTCGACGAGATTGATTTCGTACCCAGATTGGGCGCCGTTTGGACCTTCGATACGGGTTCCAGCATGACCAAAAGCGGCCTGAAGTTTCTCTATGGCGAAGCTTTCCGAAGTCCCTCGCTCTTGGAGCGCACCATCAACACCCCGGGCATTCAGTTGGGCAATCCCGATCTGAAACCCGAGAGCATTGCCACTTTTGACCTTCAGTTGTTCAACTACACGGCCAATTACGAGACGTCGCTGACCGTCTACCGCAGTGAACAGACGGACCTGATCGCACTGGTTCCCAGCGATGAATACTTCATCGGCGAATACAGGAACGTGGCAAAACTGGTTTCGGAAGGCGTCGAGTTGGAAGCCAAGTACATGCCCAACGATAACTGGTATATCCAAGGTTCCTACTCCTGGCAGGAGAGCGAGGAAAAAACCGGGCTGGCCAATTCGAGCCTGGCTCCTAACAGCAACTGGAAGGTAGGCGTCGGTTATACCTCGCCCATCTTCAAGGGCTCCTTGTTCAACCAGCATGACGGCGCCTATCAGGAGATTCCCGGGGCCAATGTCATCAACCCGGCCTCCGAGGCCGTGGATCTGGTCAGCCTGAACCTGAGCATGGATCTGGGCGGGTTAATGCCGCTGGCCGGTGTCAACCGCTACAATGTCTACCTGCGCGGCACCAACCTGTTGGACGAGGAAATCTGGGTTCCCGATTTCCTGACGCGGGCCAATAACACGGTTCCCGGCGGACCCGGGCGTTCGGTATACGCGGGCTTGAAATTCGGCTTCTAAAAAGCACTTAAACAACGGCGAAACGTGGACGGGCCCTTGCCCGTCCACGTCCTCTTTTGGGAATAGGTTGTACCGACCTCATGTTAACCTCCTTGTAACAGGAGGTTTCGTTGTTTTTACTCTTCACCGCTTTGTTGATGACGGGTCCGGTTACGGACGGCACGGCTGTCGTGGAATTGTAAACCGGAGGGATGTTCCAAGCCGATCAGGCCGTATCGTAATAGACCAACTCCCAGCCGTGGAAAACGAGTACCGCACAAATCCACTCGATGTCCCGGCCCACCTTTTCTAATCGCGGGTCCTGGCGGTAGCGGGTCAACTGGGCCTCGGCCTCGGTTACATTCGATTGGAGCAGGGTATCGGTCAATTTCTCACCGCGATTGATATACTTCAGTTCGATCAAGTAGCCGTAGCGGATGTCCTTGTAGCGAGCCTTGAACGGCTCCAGGTAGATATCGCAGAAGCCCTTGTTCAATTCTCGCTCGCTACCGGTTATAAAGTAATTGGTGCTGTTGAGATAGGCCAATAGGAAGCCTTGAATGACCTTCTCGCCCTGCATGTAATCGCGGACGGCTGTATATTCTCGAACCGCGTCGCCCAGGATTTTGAAGAAGGGTTTCCAATTGCCGAACCAACCCATCTGCAAAAGAGCATTTTGTATCGCCCTGGTTTCTACCCGAAAAACATCGGTATCTTTATAGGCATCGCGCAGTTGACCCCAGATCATACCCGCGATGGTGCGGTTGGGTACCTTCAGGATGGGTTCTCCCAGAGATCGGCCGCTATGTGTAATCAGGCCGAAATAAAAAAGAAGAGACACGAAGTTGGATGATTCGGTTAGCTCCTCGATGGGAAAACCCATGGCGATGGGGGAGGAGATTTCCCCTTGTTCGATCACGGTTTTCAGGATCTTGAAATTGCCGTTGAGCTCTTCCTCGGCCAGAAGGAGATGTTTTAACTTGCCGTAATCCATGCGTACATTTTGATCGGTCATGGTAGTGGGCATTCGTTTCAGGCGGGTTACCGCGCGGATGAAATACAAAACCATATCCGGATTGAAGACCGGAGTTTTCGTATCCTCGGAGTAACGATACCCGCCGTACCATTCATTCATGAGAGTGGTCACCTCTTGTCGGCTCATGCCCAGGGTCCCGGGGATATGATAGGTACCCAGCATATCGATCACCTCGGCCTCGGTAAAGCCGGCGAGCGCTTGAAATTGGGGTTCCAAACTAACCTGGATGCCGATATTGAAGCCGCTGGTGACATCATCCATGGTGACCGGTGAGACTCCGGTGATAAATAATCGCGACAGCCCGGAATCCTGGCTACCTGCCCCACTCTTCAGCACGTTGAAAAAATAACGGAAGAAGCCGGCCCCGTGGGTGACGTTGTGGTATTCGCTTTTACCGTAGGTAGTCAGGATGGTATTGGTGAAATTGTCGTATTCGTCAATCATGATGTAGAGTTTGTATTGATTGATACGACAGGTTTCAAATAGCGCATTCAGCAGGTCGCCCGGTTTGTTCAGGTCGTTGATCAGGGTTGCAAATGCATCGTCGAATCGGCTGCGATAACGCTCCAAAAAGCCGTCAAAGACGATGTTCACATAGTTTTGGAAGGAGGCTTCCAACTGTTCGGGATCTGGATTGACCGCGGAGAAATTGAAGACCAGAACCATGTATTGATTCTTCTCAGTCGTCGGATGCCTGCCGATCCAAGTGTCGCCGAACAGGCTGTCGAACCGCTCTTCCGCACTCAGGTCGTAATAGCCGGCCAGGGTGGACAGCATCAAAGACTTTCCCGAGCGTCTGGGCCGCAGAAAAAAGAGAAACTGGCCTGCCTCTTCCAACTCGGCAATATAGCGAGTTTTGTCTACATAGGTCATCTTCTTGGACCTGATGTGGGTATAATCGCCGACTCCATAGGGAATTTTGGGAAATTTCTCGGTCATATGGCCCCCGAACAACCTATTCTAGCAGTACTTAGAGGCCGGCAATCGAGAAATCGCCGCCGGGCCGGAGTGACCCTCGCATTCGATTGTACAGACGGAAGTCCTCGATCGTGTACCGGCATCATATGCAAATGCGGGCAAATCTGCTACGGTTCAATTTGATACCCGCGCCCGCGGTTGCCGATCTTCTTCTTCTGGAGGCGCCTCATGATCCGATACTTATGCTGCCTGATTCTGCTGTCCGCCGTTTTCTCATCTGCCGAGGAACCGCCCGGCAAAACACCGCAGGATCTTTTCTGGACCTCGCTGCAAGGATTGTGCGGCAAGAACTTCCATGGTCGTGTGGAGATCAACACGTCGAGCACTCAAATGGACGGGCTTCCGCGCATCGAGGTAAAGAATTGCGAGAAACGCCGGATGGAAATTGCCTTCCACGTGGGTGAGGACCGTTCCCGCACCTGGATTTTGACCCGCACCAGTTCGGGCCTCCGCCTGAAACACGATCACCGTCACGAAGACGGAACCCCTGACAAAATCACCGACTACGGCGGCGATACCTATGAAATCGGTCAACCCACCCGCCAGGAATTCGATGTGGACGACTACACGGTGAAACTGGTGCCGGGAACCGATAAGAATGTTTGGGTTATGGAGTTGTTCGAGGGAAAGTCTTTCGCTTATGAGCTCTATAAAGGCAAAACAACACCGGTTTTCCGTGTGGTCTTCGATTTGAGCACCGAGGTTGAATGAATGGGTTGCTCATCAGAGGCCATACCTGAAAACCCTTTACTCCATTTCGTTCCCGCCCTACAATGGTGCTTGTGCTCACGTAAAATGCGCCACCCCACTTAGTTGTGACAGATTGTCAAATTGAAGGAGTGAATAAAATGGCTGGGAAATTAAAATTAAATGACATTGATGTAGCTAGTTTTGTTACAAAAGGTACAGTCGAAGCAAAAGAAATCCGTGGTGGTTACGAGACCATCCAACGCGCCTGCCCTACCGCTTGGACCTGCCCTACCGGATATCCCGTTTGCACCCACCCATACTTCTGTGAATAATTCACACGGAGGCGGCGCCTCAATTGCCGCTCCTTTTCAAAATTGAGACTCGTGCTTTTGGCCGGCTTACCGTAGAAGCCGGCTTTGAAGCCCGATGCCGGGAGTTGTGTCTCAAGGCATCCGGTCGTGCTGCCGACAAAAGGTTCAGCGCCCGGAGGTGTCATGATACAACTGCTGTTCCTGTTACCGGTATTTGCCGGTTGGCCCCTGGAAGAGACCGGAGTCTACCGCAAACTACGCCTGGACGAGGTCGAGTTGCGCCCGGACGGCGCCGTTTATGTGGTGGATTACGACAATGCCCTCATCAAACTGTTCGGCGCCGACGGCAACAAGTTGGTTACCATCGGCGGCAAGGGTGAAGGGCCCGGCGATCTTTTGTTTCCCACCTCGTTGGGTTATGAGGCCGGGGGAAAAACCGAACCGGGCCGCCTGTTCGTCTACGACAGCGGCAACTACCAGGTCAGCATTTACGATGCCGGCGGTCGCTTCCTTCAACGGCTGAGAGTTCCGGAAAATATCGAGGACCCGATCAGGGTCCGCGACGGCTGGGTCTACGGGGACTGGGACCTGGACAAGAAACCGGCTCGTTTCTATCGCGCCGATCACGATTTCGGCCAGGTGCGGGCTATCCATGAGATTCCCGATCCGGGACGCGGCGGCGGCATGATTATCACCCGTACGGAGCGCGGCGTGCACGGCAGTTTCGGCGCCATTCGACGGCGCCCTCACTTCAAAGTGGACAGGGCCCGGGACCGCGCCTACCTGGTGGACGCAAAACGTTTCGTGATCACGGTATTCAAGGCTTCTACCGGCGAGCGGCTGCGGGTGATCCAACGCAACGAACGTCCCATGCCGTTCGACAACGAATGGGGCGAGCAGCGCCTGCTCGAAGTTCTGGAGAACCAGCAGGGCATTACCCGCCAAATGGTGGAGGCCGATTTTCCGGAGTATTTCCCGGCCATCCGCTCCATGCGCATCGACCCCGACGGGTACCTGGTCATCAACCGCTGGCGCGGCAACCCGGACGAGCGTTTTTACACCATCGTCCTGGATGAAACGGGCGCGGTCATGAACGGCCGTTTTTCCTGGGAAGCCGTTCGCCGCCTGGTCGGCCAGGCTCGCGGCATGGCCTATGTCCTGACCTTCGACAGCGATGCCGAGGAAGCGGGCATCACTCTGGTGAACCCGGAAGAGATTGAATCTTTCATCCTGGAAAACCCTTTGCCGGCGGGCTCCGTTTATCGAACCATCAGTCGCGGCCGGTAAATTTCGATTTGATTTGCATCCAAATCCGCACGCCTGCCGAAAGATAGGGGTAAATACAGTCTCACTTTCAGGAGTCGTCATGCGATTTACGATACCCCTCTACATGATCCTTCTTTCTCTTCCCCTTGCCGGCAGCGACGGATTGATTGTTTTCTATTCTCAGGAGAAAGGGAAACGGCCGGAAATACGTTCCATACGTCCGGACGGCTCGGCTTCACGGGACCTGTTCACCACCGATGCGCTCAACCCTTCCTGGAAAGTCTCCGACGGCGCCAAATGGCCGCGCATCTCGCCGGACGGGCGTCGGGTTGCTTATTACAATTACAGACAGGGGGGAGCGATTCAGAACCTTGTGGTCATGCGCCTGGACGGCTCTGACAAACGCGAGGTAACCGACAGCGGCCGCAATTCCGATCCGGCCTGGTCGCCTGACGGTCGCCGCCTGGTCTATCGCCGCGTGGTCGACGGACGTTCCGGGCTGTGGATCACGGACCTGGCCGGCGGCGAGCCGATACTGCTGGTGAACAACCCGGAAATGGACCGCGGACCGGACTGGGCCTCGACCAACCGGTGGATCGTTTTCTCCAGCGGCTACGGCAGCAAGCGCCCCGGCGGTGAAGAGATCTATGTGATCAAACCCGACGGGACCGGCTTGAAACGCATCACCGAGAGCAAAGGCGAGGATTCCCTACCCAAGTTTTCTCCGGATGGAACCAAAATCGCCTTCAATTCGAAACGGACGGGGAAAACCGACATCTATATTCACGACCTGGCTTCCGGCGAACAAAAGGCGGTCACCGATTTCGGCGACGCCTACGCGCCGAGTTGGTCTCCTGACGGCAAGCAGCTTGTATTTACCCGGGTCAACGGCGGCGCTTTTGACCTCTTCATCAAGGACCTTGCCGGCGGCAAGACGCGGCAACTGACGAACGGACCGGCAACGGAATCCACTGCCTGGTGGGGCATGCCCTCGGTGGAGCGCGCGCGCATCGCCTATCAATCGCCCGCAAGCGGGAATGACGACATCTGGATTATGGACGCGGACGGACGGAATCCCTATCGCCTGACCGAATCGGCCAAGGCTGACCGCAATCCTTCATGGTCGCCCGACGGCCGCACGGTCTATTTCGAATCGGATCGGAGCGGAGTTTGGGGCATCTACGTCAAGCCGGTCACCGGCGGCCCGGCGCGACGCATTACGCAAGAGGACCTGATGGACAAGTATCCCTCGCTGTCGCCGGACGGCAGTCGTTTTACCGGGATAACCGTCGTCGACAAGGTCGTTCGCATCTTCTTCTGTGATGTGACCGGCGCCGACCGGAGGTTTCTGGAAGCGCCCACCGGCACTTTCAGCAGCTATCCGACTTTGTCACCGGATAATCGCAGGGTTGCTTTTGCTTCCAACCGGGATGTGGCAATCGTCCATCGCGGCGGTGAGAACCGGGCCTTGGAAATCTACCTGGCGGATGTGGACGGCAGCAATGTGACGCGGCTGACCCGCAACGAGCGCGAGGACTCCCTGCCCGCCTGGTCGCCCGACGGCAAGCGCTTGCTGTACAACTCGGCGCGTTCCGGTCAATACCACGTCCACGTCATCGGAGCGGACGGCAGCGGGGATCGGCCGTTGACCTCGGGCGACCATAACAACTGGGGGCCGAACTGGGCGCCGGACGGAAAGAGCTTCACCTTCGTCTCCAAGCGCGACGGCAATGCCGAGATCTATCGAGGATACCTGGACGGCAGGACGCCCCTTCGCATCACGCGAACACCGGCGAACGAGGGCTCGCCGGTACTGTGGCAACCCCGTTGACGCTCGACCGGCAAATCGTTTGTTATTGCGCGAACCTGTTTCAAACCGCCGCGAGGCGACATTAGGGGGACCGCTCAACCGTGTTACATATATAGGAAAAAGATCGGTTTTCCGTCTGGCTTTGACGAGTCTTCACGAGTCTTCGAATTTCCTGGCCCATCGACCCCGAAAGAGGCTATGATGAGATATTCATGCATTCAGTCCCAAGACGAAACCAATCTGGAAACACAAGGAAGGTTGCCATGAGTTTGCTCACCGACGAAGCCCTGGTCGCCGGGTTCGACGCCTACAATGGTTTTCTGGCCCGCGTATGGGCTTCCAAACAGGAAGAAATCGAGGATCGCGCCATCAGCGCCGCCGCCGAGGCCCTGGAGGGCCACAAGCGCTTCAAAGAGATTTCTCAGCTGGTCTTGGATTTCGACAGTCCGCCGCGCATCTTCGTCGAGCGTCTGGACGACGGCCCCCTGCGCATCATCTTCCGCATCCCCGATGAAGACGGTTGGGGCCTGTCCTTTCGCGCCCGCTTCCGCAAAAAGCTGCCCTTTTCCGGTCACTGGCATACCATCAAGGTCAAAATCGAGGCTCTCCAGGTTACCATCAGCCTGGATATCGACGACAGCAATCCCATGCGTCCTCGCCTGATCGGCCGCAAAGGCAAGGTTCGCCTCGGCGATTTGGACCTGCGCAGCACCAACCTGGGTCTGAATCTTTTCGGTCATCTGGTCAGCCCCATTCTCGAGGAAGTCGCCGAGAAAATGGCTTGCGACGCCATTCCCGAGGCCATTCCCAGTCCCGAGGATTTTGCCCGCATCGCCGACATGAAGCTCGCCGATGCACCCGTTTCCTTCGAGGGCGAAGGACCCGACCCGGCCTCACTGGCCCCTCGCGCAATTGCCGTCTCCGAATTACTGCGCTCCGGCCACCTGCCCTTCGACAGCGTACTCGATGCCGTGGTTCTTCGCGATGAACCCGGCGGCGCCGCCGTCGACTACGTCCACTTCGGCGATTCCGCTATTTGGACCGGGCATTATCTGGCCGCCGAAGCCTTCCGCTTTGCCGAAACCGGCGACAAGGACGCTCTCCTGGGCATCGATCACGCCCTGGATGCTATCGAACGGCTGATCAACCTGTCCGGCATTCCCGGGCTGCTCTCCCGCGTTGCCATCCCCACCGATTCTCCCGTTCTGGACACCTTGGAAGACGAGGTCATCGGCGACGGTCAGGGCGATCGACTCTTCAGCGGGTTCCATGAAGGACGCGAATACGAAAGCATGGGTCATATCACCCGCGATCAGTACTCCGGCGCGCTGATGGGGACCGGTATTGCGGCCATGGTTTTGGACAAGGTCCCCGAGATCCGCGATCGCGCCCGCGACCTGGCTTTGACCATGATCGACTACCTGGTGGAACGCCAGTTCTGCCCCTCCGAATCAGTGGTCGATCCCATCAGCCAGACTCGATTCACCAGCACCACCTGGCTGGGCAATCCCGGTCAGGTATTGGCCATCCTCCAGTTGGGCAGGGCCCTGGCTCCTGAACGCTACACGGACCTCTTCGCCCAGGACTACCCCATGTGGGCCGCCAACTGGTTCTTCAGCTGGCTGCAAACCTTCGATACCCACGACAGCTATTTCAAGTTCAACCTGGAAAACGGTCTGGCCTTTCTGCTGCTCAAATTGGAGACAGACGCGCAACGCCGCGAAGAACTGGCCACCGGCTATCGAGTACAACGCGAGGCGCTGAAATATCACGCCAACGCCTGGTTCGACGCCGTGGAACTGGCCACCCTCGGGTTCAAGCCGGAACTCCTGACGCGAGACCCGCAAGAAATCCAAACCGAACTGCGCCATTTGCTGGTGCAGGTCCTGGACCGTCCCATTTTGATGGAAGCGCCGGACCTGACCAATGATCCCGACATCGAAATCGTGGACCACAAGAACATTTCCAGCGATGACAAGGAAGAACGGATCTCCCGCATGCCGGTGCCCGTGGTGCGCAGACCGGGGACCGATTACCTGTGGCAGCGATCTCCCTTCGAGATCGAGCCCACCTGGCCGTTGCCCGAGGGCGGCAAGGCCTGGCGGGCGCCCGGTATCGATCGTATCCTTCCCTACTGGATGACGCGTTACCTGAACCTGGCTTAGCGACTGGGCGAAGGTCCTTTCTTCGCCCGTATTTCCACCTGGAAGTATATAATGGTAAAGATGTTATCACGATTCGGAGTGCGGTGCTTTCGCACACGGCGTGCGCGACGGGGAGGCGATAGCAATGGCGACAACCTGTCGATCATGGTGGCGCAATTGCGCCCTGGAAACAGATTCGGAAATGGCGGCCATCGACGAGATGGAAGATCGGCTCACGCCTCTGGAACCGGAGGTATCGAAGATTCGGGAGCTCATCGCTGCGATTGAGCTGTGCCACCACAAGGCCGAGCACTGGGTGGAAAACATCATCGAGGCCATTGGCGGCGGAGAGACCGACAAGGGATTGGGCACCCGTTCACCCGGCCAACATCACCCCGCGGAAACAGTCTGGCAAAACGCCTGCGCCGCCCTCTCAGCGTGGTGCGCGGGCTGTCCCGCAACATCGGTCGATGGCACCGTAGGCGGGGTCCCGGCCCCCGAGATCCTCGGCGGTCTTGGCGCACGCTCACCCTTGAAGGAATGGCAGGTCCAACGGGTGATATCGAAAATTCGCGGTTCCATCCATTGGCCGTGGTCGGATGGGGACCCGTCAGCACGCTATGTATGGCTGCTGTTGGGCGGCGGTGAATATGAGGTCGATTACCGGGAGTGCTGCCCGGAACACTACAAAGAACACGAAGATTTCTGGCTGGCAACGGCTCGGACCATGATCCACGACACCGAAAACGGCGAGGCGGCAACTCTCTCGTTGGGCCTCGCCATTGATATGTTATGGCCCTGCCACCGGCTGTTCGTGACCAACCTCCGCATCGTGCTGGACGCCATCGGCGGAAAGCTTCATCCCACGGAACCCTTCACCGCATGCGGCCGCAACATAAGCCTGACGCCGCTTCGCCCCCGCATGGAGTCGATAGCGAATACCCTGCGAGCTTTCAGCGACCGTCCAATACCGGACAAAACAGTGGACCAGGTATTATTGGAGAAGCTCGGAGAACCAACCCCGGCGAAACAATGGCTGGCCGCCTCCTTGGACAAAACCATCCGGCTGCAACTGGACCCGCCTGCCGATCTCCGAGCCGTATCGGCCCTAAGCGGACCCGATTGGTTAAGCCGATAAATACCGACCGGCTCCGTTCCCGGACCGTTTAAGACCGGAGTCCCCGGATGCAGACTGAAGGGCACCCGGCAGGGCATCAAAAAACTCGGGCAGGCGCCGATGCCTGCCCGAATTTGTTTGCGACTACTTCAGACGTTCGACCATCGCCTTACCCACCGCACCGGCCGATGCCGGGTTTTGGCCGGTGATCAGACGATCTTCCACGATGACGTTATCACCCCATGGCTGCACCTTGGTAAAACGGGCTGCCTTTTCCATCATCTTTTCTTCCAGCAGGTAGGGTATCTTATCGATGGTGCCGAAGGAGATTTCCTCCTCGCGGGTAAAACAAGTGACGGTCTTGCCCTCCAAGATGGATTTCCCATCGGAAAGGGTCACCGGCAACAGGCCCGCGGGGCCGTGACAAACCGCGCCTACCACGGCACCCTTCTCATAAAGGCCCGCGGTGATTTCGGCCGTCCCCTCGTGGGTGTAAAGATCGAAAAGCAGACCGAACCCGCCGGGGTAGAACACCGCCGCGTAATCGGCCGGATCGACTTTTTCCACCGGCAGGGTGTCGGCCAGGCGCTTGCGAAATTCGGCGTCGGCCAGAACGGCTTGATTCACCGCGTCATCTGCTTCTTCGCCGTAGATGGGCGCCGCGCCGCCTTGAATGGAAACCAGGTCATATTCGTAACCGCCGGCTTTGAACTCATGCAGGGCATGGGTAAGTTCAGGGGCGTAGGTGCCGTTTTTCTCTCCGGCCAGATCGTCGTGGTTGGTCAAAAGGATCAAAATCTTTTTCATAGCTGATACCTCCAATTATCGGGCGTGACCGGTGTCTTTCCCGTCGCCCTTCACATTGTCCGACGCTATGATAGCTCTTTGCCTGGAATGCGATAATCCCCTATAATGGCAACTTAGTTTTTCAGGAGAGCAATAATGAATTCGTTTGAAGGCATCCAGGAATTGGTGGCCGTGGCGGAAACCCAGGGCTTCTCGGCAGCGGCTCGCGTTTTGGGTGTATCTACCTCCCATGTCAGCCGGCGCATTTCGGCCTTGGAAGAGCGCCTGGGCACGGCGTTGGTAGCGCGCACCACGCGAACCGTTCGACTGACCGATGCGGGGCATGTCTTCTATGAGCGCTGCCTGGATTTGTTGAACGACCTGGATGAAGCCAACCGGCTGGTTTCCGGTCAGCAGGCAGAATTGCGAGGCACCTTGCGGGTATCCTCGGCCGGAGAGTTTGCCGAGCAGCATCTCACACCGGCGCTGATCGATTTTGCCGGGATGCACCCCAAGCTTTCGGTGGAGATGGACTTCAATGCGCGTTTTGTGAACATTGTCGAAGAGGGTATCGATTTTGCCGTGAGATACGGCAAGTTGACCGGGGCCCATTCTCTACTGACCGCCCGTAAACTGATCGATCGCAACATGTTGGCAGCCGCGTCGCCGCAATATCTTGCCGAAAACGGCGAACCGAAACACCCTAACGATTTGCGGCATCACCACTGCCTGATTACCAATAGCGACCAGTGGCGCTTCGACGACAACGGCGCCCGGGTGGAGGTACGCGTCGGCGGACGCTGGCGCGCCAACAGCGGGCGCTGTATCGTTGCCGCCTGTCGGGCCGGGTTGGGGATTGCCTATATGCCGCAATCCAGTTACGGCGACGCCTTAAAGGACGGCAGCCTGGTTCCGGTATTGGCGCCTTACTGCACCGCTCGCAACACCACCTGGTTGGTTTATTCCAATCAGAAGCATCTTCCCCTTCGTGCGCGCCTGGCCATTCAGTTCCTTTTGGATCGATTCAAGGATTGGGATGAAGGCTGAGGAAATCCCCACGCCGATCATCTCCGAGGTAACGGTTATTGTCGAATCCTCTCAACCGTCAAGTTACCTATGATTTGCTTATGGTAATCACCTCGTGGGTGGTTATTGTTCCGCGTGTAATTTCTAACCAAAGGGGCGAACCCGGTGCCTGGAGCCGGTTGAATTGAGCTTGTGTCACCCTATATACCGGTATATCCGGGTAATGGTAGGCCCAACCTTTGACTTCTTCCGCCCAGTCATCGATAACGACGGCAATTGCGGTTTCGCCCTTGGCCGTTTCGTGGGCAAGGCGATTCATGCCTTCATAAATACATGGTTCGCAATCGGTAATGCTCAGAATGACAATGTACATGTTTTCCTGGTGCGCAACCAGGTCCGCCCATGTTGTCGGGGTATCGTCCAAAGCAAAAAGTGCAAGATTATCCGGGACCCGCAACTCGGGTTGTCTCTCTCCTCTTTTGTAGAAGAAAGAGGCGCAAGCACCGATTACTAGGAGGGTCAGGAAGGCATTGGGCAGAAACCGGTTCATTTTTGGATCTCGCGAATGCGGATAGTCAAATTTTCAGCCGATTCATCGACACCGGGATTGCCGCCGGCCAGGAAGAATAAGCGGTTATCTCTGGAAGCCAACAACAGATCATCGGTGAATCGAGTGTGCTTCAGATTGAAACCGTGATCATAGAATAGGAGCGCGAACTTGTCGTCAGTTCGGTTCGGGGTTCGCATTTGCAGAATGATGAATTCCGGGGATAATTCAAGATTGGTAATACGGGACCAGGAGGTCTTCCAGGCCGTTTGCGCTTCAGCCAAATCCCGGCCCATCAGCATTTTTCCATTTTTCTTGAACTGATAGGCATCGTCGGGCATCGATCTGTAAAAAGCCGGCGTTTCAAGCGTAACCTTGTGGATCAAACGTGCCTTCTTACCGTCGATGACCCACAGGACCGGTTCGTCCTCTCGAATGAAGTACACATGTCGGTCGTCCGCTTTCATGTGGTACTCCATGAACAGATTGGCTCTGACCAGTTCAGAGCGCGGCACGGTTTGGCGCACAAGGTCGTTCACGTAAGTGCCGTCTTGGGTATAGACTTTGACGTGATCGCGAATCGCGTGTTCTTCATCTTTAATTGTGTAGGTCACACCCGCGATATATAAGTGCGGCGCAACCCAGGCGATATCATCGACGAACAAGCCTGCCGGACCGGCCTTTCTGTGGATGGAGCGATCCCATTGGAAATCATTATCTTCCCGGTTGAAGACCTTGATCTTCCCTGTATGTTCGATCACCACCAGGGCGCCGTCCATGAGGCACAATCCGAAGGCGCTTTCCAGGTCACCCGGTCCCTGGCCACGCGGCCGAAGTTGGGTAACCCCGTTTTTGTCTACCCGGAGCGGAGGGTCTTTTTGGAACATGCCGATCAGACTACCGTCCGGGTGAACTAGGGTTGCAAAGCGCCGTCCACCCAATGGAAAGTCGTGTTCCCAGGTCTCGATGAGCGGCAAATCCAATCCGCCGTCCCGGGAAAAAAGGGAGCAAAAAAATAGTAGGAAAACTGTTGTCAAGATAAGCCTTTACAAATGCGTGCGGTCGGAGAAGAGGTCCAAGGCGCAAGCCGATGGTTTACTTGGGAGGTTTCATCGTAGCACAGCCGCAATTGGCGGTTTCGGCTGCAACGGGGCAATAGCAGGTATCCCCGTAGGGGCCGACGCCTTTCCATCCCGGTTGGTGAATGACCTCGGGCGTTTCCCCGAACGTGAAAACATTGAATATGATGACAGTAGTGCAGAGAAGTGCAAGACAAGCTCTTTTCAACTTCACTCTCCTTGAGTCAAACTCTAATGCATGGTTCATAGTGACTACGCCGGTCATTCTATCTACATGCTGTTTTGGATGCAACACCTAAAAAGAGCTTAACATGGGGATTTCTTTCTGCAATCATGTCTTGCTTCTGTCCTGGTACCCTCTCTCGATCATGGCATACCAGGCTGAATCCAAGTCATTGCATAAAATGCATGGATCTGAGATAGATACTTCGGAATGACAATCGCCTTCTTGATTTACGGGGTATATTGAAGAATCGGCTTCATTGTACGTAAAGTAAGCACCTTACACCATTCGGTCGCCGCTTTAGGCGCCCAAAAAAGACCATACTCGCATCTCCATGGGTACTTCCTTGCGCCGGGGTGCTCTGTACTCGTCACATGTGGCTGTGTTTTTAGCCGGAGATGTTAGGGTCCGGATTTCGGGGCGTACTTCCTGCGCTCAGGATGTACGGGTATGGACTTCCGAGGGTACCCCCTTGGCTCAAGGAAGTACCCACATGTGACAAGTGGGTACTTCCTTGAGCCAAGGGGGTACCCTCGGAAGTCCATACTTTAGGTTCCCGGCCGGGGGTGGTTGGCACTTGGATGCGGGTATTGTCTTTTTTCGGCGGAAATCCTTGCACTCGAACGCGAGTATATGCATTTTTTGGCTCGGAACTACTTGTCGGAACAGACGTATTCAGGGTTTTGGCGACGGCGGTTTATGCAGCAGTTCGAAGATCCGGGTTTTCCACGGAAGCATTACCCATGGCGGCGCATGTGGCAATGCTTGTTACGGCAGACGAATGCTCGTGAGTTCCGATTGGATGCTTGCGTGTCCCGCGAAGGTCCCGCTTTTGTCGGCTTGCGTCCTGTCCTACAATAGCGCCTACGTACTCGGAGGCCGGTGTATGGATTTTTCCGTATTTTTGTGGGTCATTCTGTTCATAATCGTATTCCAGGTCATCAAAAGGGTTCGGGGCAGGAATAGTATCCATTTTTGGAAGAAGATCTTCGTACCCGAGTACTCGGACGGAGATAGAGGGACGCCCTGCCTGGCCATGATCTTCGAGTATTACGGGCTGGATATTCCCATTCTGTCGATCAAACAGAAAACGGGTTTCGTGGGAAGTTCCGGCGTAAGCCTGGTACGCCTGGCCGAAACCGCCGGGGTTTACGGTTTTAGAACTCGCATGTCCCGGGTATCGCGTACGACTCTATTTAAGAAGTCGCCCCTGCCGGCGATTGTTCCATGGGAAGGTAACGGCTTTGTGGTGTTGATCAAGGCGACCGCCGATCATTGTTATGCGGCCCTTCCCTGGGAAGGCGTACTGAAAATGACTCATGCCGATTTCCTGCACGGTCAACAGGCTGATCGAGACGGCGTCGTCGTTTTGTTTTTGGAGTATAGCGGCTCGAAATACCGCTGATTCCCGGCCGATGATTCGCCGGTAGCAAGAAACTTCTGCCCGGGTTGAGATAATGCTTGCTTTCTGCGAATGATTCTCAATATGATGTAGGTGCGCGCGATCTTCGCCTTGGAGGTCTCTTCATGTTCTCTGCCGTAGAATTATCCATAGACGCCTTTCCCGTTCCGTTTCGCCGTATTCGCTTACAGTTGCAGCCCGGTGAATTGGCCGCTCTTTCCGGTCCCGGAGCCGCTGATCTGCTGACCGCGCTGGCCGGCCGGATTCCCGGCGCCGGTTATGTCCTGCTGGACGGCCGGACAAAATCCCCGGGCAGCTTGGAACACGCCGCATCGGTCGCCCTGGTGCGTCGCAACCCCATCCCCAACTGCAACCTCCGCGTGGAAGAGGTGGTGGCTCTCGGCCGCGCGCCTCATGCCGGCCAGGGCTGTCTTGACTGTGACGATGTTATCGTTGCCGCGGCCCTGGAGTGGACCGGCTTGACGCATTTCCGCAAGCGTCGCTACCGAGACCTGGCTCCTCGTGAGCGGCACACCTTGCACTTCGCCGAGGCGGTTGCCCAAATCTGGGAGAAACCCTCACACGGACATCGCTACCTCTTCATGAACGAACCCTCGGAAGGTTTGTCCTCCTGGCATCGTCGGCAATTGCTGCACCTGGGTCGGGAGCTTACCCGGGAAGGTTTCGGGGTGCTTGCTGCCGTGCCCGAACCCGGCATGGCCCGGGGTTTCGCCGGTCGCGTCATGCACCTGCGTAACGGCCTGATTGCTTTTGAGGGCGATGTGGAGGAGGTGACCGCCGCCGTCACCAGGAAACGTTGGTTGCGGGTTTTGCCGGGAGGGATGAACCGCTTCGTCATTCCCGGTCATGCCTGAGCCGCTCGGCCAGACGACGGGCGGCTTGTCTCACCAGTTCCGGCGCCCGACTCAGCGCCTCGCGCGGGTCGGTGACGCCTGACGAGACGGCAATCGCCTCCACGTGCTCCGGGAGCGTCAATCCCGGGGCAACGCGGCCGGCCAGCACGATCACGGGAATCCGGTGACGCGCCGCCGCCTGCCAGACGACGGCCGGCACCTTGCCTTCCAAGGAGGTAATGTCCAGGGACCCCTCGCCGGTGATGACCAGGTCCGCGCCTTCCAGCGCCCGGTACAGGCCGGTCCATTGCGCCGTCATTTCCGCACCGTGTCCCGGTTTTCCGCCCGCAAACACCGCCAGGCCGCCGGTAACGGCGCCGCCGGAACCGTACCGGGGCTCATGGAAAAAGGCCTTGCCCAGATTTCGAGCCGCGATGTCCAGGCGTTTGAAAAAGGCTTGGAACATGGGGACGTCTCCGCGTCGCAATCCTTTCTGGGGGCCGTAGAGGGCGATGCAATCGGCGGGCGCGGTGGTCACATCCGCCGCTAACACCAACTCGGTTTCCTTCAAACGCTCGTCCAAACCCGCCAGATCAATCGATTCCAAGCGGACCAGTTCGGCCGGAACCGGTTCCAGGTTTTCACCGGCGGCATCGCGAAACACAACACCCAACGCGGCCAGGGCGCCGCAGCCGCCGTCTATGGTTGCGCTGCCGCCGACACCTACCAGGATGCGGCGCGCCCCGGCGTCCAGGGCGGCGGAAATCAACTGACCGGTGCCGTAGGTGGAGGCTTGGGGTACATCGCGCCGCTCCTCGGGCAACAGGCGCAAACCGCTTGCCTCGGCCATTTCAATCAGGGCGGTTCGTCCGTCGGCGGCCAGTTGGAAACCGGCTTGCACGGGATCTCCCAGGGGACCCTTGACTGTTGCCGTCATGGTGGAGCCGCCAAGCACCTCGCGCAAGACGGCCAGGGTGCCGTCCCCACCGTCGGCCATGGGCTGAGGGATGATTTCGGCATGGGGCAGGGCCGCACGCAGCCCGGACCGCATGGCCTCCACCGCCTGAAGCGCGCTGAGGCTGCCCCGAAACGCGTTAGGCGCCAACACAATCCGCATGATTGCCTCCGATACCACCATTATGGCCGGCGCATGCGGGTTTGACAAGTCGGTTCGAGGGGGGACAGTCCTGCATGCAAGCCGATAATTGCCCTCCGGGCGAGGCGAGAATCCTGGGCGCGCACGCATCCTGAGGCTGTGTGAAAACTATTGACCAAAAATCCCTGGAAAACGTACGTAAATAGTCTAAAATTAACTTGTTGCCTCAATTACTGCACTAGTGGATGGCTTGATGTCCTACATTTCCGGCACTGATCGCAATCAAATGGTCCTCATTCCCGACGCCCTTGAAAGTATGATCGATGAAGAAAATGGCGTGCGCGTGATTGACGCGTTTGTCGAGCCCAACCGCTCGCCCGTCAGGTGTCCAAACCGTTGGCTTGCCCCGGGCGTTCCTCCCCAAGGAAAAAGAAGAATCCGGCTCACCGTTATTTTCGTTCGCCATTCGGGTGGGTGCCGGCTCCTTGACTTGACGGCATTGTGTTTTTTGGCCTTCATCAGCCTGCGATGGGTGCGGTGTCTACCATATCATTCGTTCCGTCCGGCAATGTTCAGTGGGGGAGCCTGAAATCTGCACACCGGATGCTCGGTTTCAGGCTTCCAACCGGAAATGGTATCAGCAGAGCCATTGACCGGCGTTGCTGGGGCAGTTGTAGCCCTGTAGGCTGACACAGGGGTAACTCTGGTTGCAGGTGTTACCTGTTCCCACGGGATCGCCGATTTCTCCGCTACCGCCCTCGATACAATCCGGGCAACCGCTGTCGAGGTTGCACTCATCGCTGCAGATGCCACCTCTGATCCCATGGGACTGGGTGGTAACGAAGCTTTGGACCTTGAGATCTCTCAGTTGAAGTTTCTTGCGAGTCATGTAAATCCTCCTAGGATATATTTTGTAAAACTATCAAGGGTATACGCGTTTTTAAAGCTAAACCATATCTACTCGATTTCAGTGTGTTTTTAGTCACGTTCTCGCGATGTTGTCTGTGCTTGCCATACGTTTCCCGAATCTTCCCATCCAATCGTCCAGTTTTTGACATTCGGCCCGGGCCTCTACATATCCAGGTTGGCGAGGTCGAATTCACCGACTCTCTTCTTGACGACCTCAGCTAGGGAGTAAACGGGACACGATTTCCGGGACTAAAGGTGGTTCCAGGCGCATGGTCGGATGGTTCCTTGAATCGCAAATAACAGCGGATTTCCCCTGTCGCGCCATGAATAGGGCGATAACCCTAAGAAGAACACAACCTTCCCAAGCTGAATGATCCTACCCTTAATCGGTTTCCCTCTTCTGAGCGGGGGCAGGTTTGTTCATTTTCTCGCGAAGCTCCGCTACTTTATTGCGGCTCACGGGTACTTCGGTCCCGTTACTCATCTCGGCGCGGTAACGGCTCCCCTCCAAGCTCTTCAGGCTGCGCAGGTGACTCAGGTTGACTGCATAGGAGCGGTGAATCCGAAAGAAACCTTTCGGCGGCTGCTTCATGATTTGGCCGAGGCGGTGTTGGTGGAGGATGACGCGTTCGTCGCTGCAAACAAGCTCCACATAGTTGCCGACTGCATGCAAAATTACGACTTCTGCCGCCTCTACCCGTTCGAGCTTACCCGTGCCGCGTACGCAGAAATGGTTGATTTCTTCCGGTTCCCCGGCCTCCCGCTTCCCAGGGTGGGTGATCAGGTACCAAAGTGCGGCGAGAAAAACAAACGATGTCAGATAATAACCCCTGTCCAAGAAGTAGAATTGGGATACCCAGCCGCCAACCAGCCAAGAAACGGCAAGCAGAGCCGCGGCATAAACAAGCCGGTCGCCTTTTCTCCGCACAAAACCGATCGCTCCGGCAACCAGGGGTACCGACGAAAGAACCCAAATAGCGCCTACCGTTTTCGCGTCGATTCCTTTTAGAAATTTCAGCGCGAGCAGGGCCAAAACCACGGCCGGAAGAATGAGGTAGCCGATGAACCGTTTTTTCAGGCGGTGGAAGACGAAAATATCGAGTGTGGTTCCGGCCAGAACGGCAAAGGTCATTATCGCGATATTGCGGTACAGGTGCCAATCGTAGGGATAGGCAATTAAAGAAGGGAGAATCTCTACGCACAGCTGACATAACACCAGGCCGGAAAACAGTGCGAGCAGCCGGGCCTCCATGTGGCCTGACCGTCCCAAAAACACGAACATCAGACCCAGCAAAAGAAACCCGCCGGAGGTGAGCAAGGGCAATGTATAGGAACGCAATTCCCGACGGGGGTCGGCCCTATGACTACCAAGCGCCACTTCATAGAAAACTTGATCACTCTTATCTGCCGCATGAAAGCTGGAAACACGAAGCGCCAGAAGATGTCGGCCCGGGGTTGTCAGATAATCGGGTAGGTAGATGATGCTTTGAATGGGGCCCGGAGTTTCGTTGTCCGGCCCGTTTCCCACTTGGCCCTTGTTGCCGAGGTGTCGGCCGTCCCAATAAACCTCGGCGGAAAAGGGTCCGGCCAAAAAGAGGCCGTAGGGCTCTCGGGCCAACTTCCCCAACTCAAGATTCAATTCCAGGCGAAACCATTGTATTTTGTCGGTTACCAAGACCCGATTTATCGGTTCCCAAGCCCATTCGCTGCTGTTATATCCGGGCAAGGCGAATTGCGGTTCATCGCCGCCGGCCACCTGAACGACATCGGCTCTCCACACATACGCGTCGCTTTGCGTGCGAATCTGCGCCAGAAAAATCGCCGACACCAGCGCCAAAGTATAGGCGCCGAAGAAAAGGAGGTCTCTATGCCCGTCTTTGACCTGCTTTTTTCCTGAGACGGGCTTTGTTCCTGAGACGTTCATGTTTCTCCCGCGTACTTGGTCAAATAAGGCAGTGATAGGGCGAGATACCGGTGTTTCCCAAGAGCTATCCGGCATTCTTGCATTGCGCCTCTTCCACTGCAAGCTTTACTTTGGAATCAGCTTCCGGAACAGAGAACCGGTCGGAGCAAAAAGGGATAAAGGTAGATTACATGAAAAAATTATTCGCAACCCTGTTAGCGGCCGTGTTGTTGGTAGCTGCAGGCGCCGGCGCCTATCATGGGTTCAAAGCCAAACGTTTCAACAGTGACGCGCCGATCGGTGATTTCAGGTCACCAAGGGATAAACGGGAAGCACGTCAACAAGACCTGACCCAGCTCGCCCTGTTCTTCGACCTGGAACGCTCCTGGACTGAGGATACCCTGGGCAAGGCGAAGGCCCTTTTCGCCGACCTGGAAACAAGAGCCCATGCCCTTAGCGATGCCCAATTCGAGTTAGAGGTCGCACGAATTGCGGCCTGTGCCGATAATGCCCATACCAAGATTCGTGAATACAATCGCACGCCTCGCTATAACCGACTCCCCATCCGCACCCACCTGTTCTCCGACGGCCTCTATATTATCCGGGCCTACCAGGGTTTTGAGCATCTGTTGGGTAAGCAAATCACGGCCGTGGAGAACCGCGAAACCGACCGGGTTATTTCCCGGTTACGTCCCTATATCGGCGGTCCTGACGGCAGTTTTCGCAAATACCTGCCTTACCTGTTCGAGTCGCCGCGGCTCATGTTTGCCGCGGGGCTCACCCGGGACCCGTCTCAAATGGCGGTGACCCTGCGG
>JAAUYB010092733.1_pt1 | contig 24127 bp, 26 predicted proteins | sample 7278071 | NCBI WGS metagenome assembly JAAUYB01 (sample SAMN14350121, study PRJNA611818) | marine sediment metagenome | isolation source: surface marine sediment (1.8m) | place: French Polynesia: Moorea | collected 2018-08 | reverse complement strand
CGTCGGCTCGTCGCCGCTGGCCACCCGGATCAGGTCGCTCCGCCCGGTCAGCCGCAAATCCAGATGCCAGGTCGCCGGATCCACCGCATCGCGCCGCAAGACACTGTCACCGACCTGCTCGAACCGCGCCGTCGCCGTCACCCGGCTGCCGCCATCCGGCGTCAAAACCGCCGCCCGCAACTCGCGCCGGTAAAGGTCGACCTGCAATTCGTACCCCTTCGCCCGGCGCAACAGCACAAGCCCCAGATACACCGCCCCGAGGATTGCCACCGTCGCCATAGCCTTGACCGCCAGGGACGGTCCGGGCACCAGCCACGCCCCTGCGACCGCCGCCCAACCGGCCAGCGCGGCCAGCTTCGTGCCGATCCCGGAAAACAACCGCGCCGTCTCGCCGCCGATCTCTGACCTGATGATGCAGCCCCAATGCGTCTCGCGCAGGCTCACCGGATCGGGGACATGCACCCCGCCGATCAGACGCACCGCTTTCGAATTCAAACCTTGCACGAGCAGATCCCAGACAAGGCCCCCAGCACCCACGCCTCTGCCCCAGGATTACGGCGCCATTTCGGCCCTCTCACGACCATTCCGGGCAATTTCGCCGAAGCCTTGCATCGCACCGCCGCGCGTGTATAACGCAGCCTCCTTTCCGCCAAACCTCGAACGGCGCAGTCTCTCGTGGCCCGGCCCGCGGAAAGGTCACCGGCCGGCCTTTGAAATGCGCCCTGAAAAGAACTGGAGAACGCATGCCGCTTTACGAGCATGTCTTTATAGCGCGTCAGGATCTCTCCAACGCGCAAGCCGAAGGCCTCATCGAACATTTCGGGTCCGTGCTGTCGGAAAACGGCGGCAAACTCGTCGAGCACGAGTACTGGGGCGTCAAGACGATGGCCTACAAGATCAACAAGAACCGCAAGGGCCACTATGCCTTTTTGCGCAGCGACGCGCCCGCCGAAGCCGTGCAGGAAATGGAACGCCTGATGCGTCTGCATGACGACGTGATGCGCGTTCTGACCATCAAAGTTGATGAGCATGACGAAGGCCCGTCGATCCAAATGCAAAAGCGTGACGAACGTGGCGAGCGCCGCGAGCGCCGCGGTTAACCTGAAGAAGAGGAGATAACCCATGGCTGCAAAACCGTTTTTCCGCCGCCGCAAGGTCTGCCCCTTCTCGGGCGACAACGCACCCAAGATCGACTACAAGGACACCAAGCTGCTGCAGCGCTACATTTCCGAGCGCGGCAAGATCGTGCCTTCGCGTATCACCGCCGTGTCGGCGAAAAAGCAGCGTGAGCTGGCCCGCGCCATCAAACGCGCCCGCTTTCTCGCCCTGCTGCCCTACGCCGTGAAATAAGGAGACCTGACATGCAAGTGATCCTTTTGGAACGTGTGGCCAAGCTGGGCCAGATGGGTGACGTGGTTGACGTCAAGCCCGGGTACGCGCGGAACTTCTTGCTGCTGCAGGGTAAGGCGCTGACCGCCAGCAAGGAAAATATCGCGCAGTTCGAAGACCAGAAAGCGCAGCTGGAGGCCCGCAACCTCGAAACCAAGAAAGAGGCCGAGGCCCTGGGTGACCGTCTGGGTGACCAGCAGTTTGTCGTGATTCGTCAGGCGTCTGACGGCGGCAATCTCTATGGCTCCGTCACCACCCGTGACGCGGCTGAGACGGCCACCGCCGAAGGTTTCTCGATCGACCGCAAGCAGGTGATCATCCGCAGCCCGATCAAGGAACTTGGCCTGCACGAGGTCGAGGTGCATCTGCACCCCGAGGTCATGGTCACCATCGCGCTGAACGTCGCCCGCTCGCCCGAAGAGGCCGAGCTGCAGGCGTCGGGCAAGTCGATCCAGGAACTGGCCGCCGAGGAAGAGGCGCAAGCCGAATTCGAGATTGCCGAGCTCTTTGAAGACATCGGCTCGGCCGCCAGCGACGACGACGAGCTGGCCGAGCAGGTGGAAACGCCCGAAGGCCAGGCCGCAGAGCGGGCCGACGATGACAGCTGAGCGTCTTTGCTCGTGACACGATCTAAGCCGCAGGGGCAACCCTGCGGCTTTTTCGTTTCTAGGGGCGGAAGATCGGGATTTGCGGCGCGGCGTCCGTGTCGATCAGGCCCTTCAGGCGGGGATCGGGGGCAATCTCGATCTGCTGACGCAGCGGCGTGAACCCTGAGCGGATGTAGAACCCCAGCGCCTGCGGGCTGTCGAGCGTGCAAGTATGGACGTGAAACCGCTGGATTGGGCGGGCAAACGCGAGGCTAATCGCCTGATCCATTAGCCAGCCCCCTGCCCCGCGGCCCATCAGTTCTGGCGCAAGGCCAAAAAACGCCAGCTCGCAAGCATCGCCTTCCCGCCAGTCCAGCTCCAATAGCCCCAGATCCTGCGCCCCGTCGGTCAGCACATGCACCGCGACGTCCGGGTGACCGAGGATGGCCTGCAGCGCGTCCGTCGCCATCGACAACCGCGAAAACCACAACCAATCCCGCGCGCCAACGCGCCGGAAGAGCGTCAGGTAACGCTCCACGTCAATCCCCGGCACATGCTGCAATCGCACCCCGTCCGGCGCGGCGGCCCCACGCAAGGGGGCGGCCACGGGCATCTCCAGATGCGTGACTACCGCCGCAACCCGCCCCTCCGGCACGTCGTGAAACCCATCCTCCAGCATCGCACATCCTCCAATGAAAACGGCCGCACCCGAGGGCACGGCCGCAGTAACCCGCGCTAAAACGGGGGTTTATTCCTCGTCCAGCGCCTCGACGGCCTTTTGCAGATCGTCCTTGCTGATCTCTTTCTCGGACACCTCGGCCTGTTCGGCGATGTGGTCGATGACCTTGTCCTCAAAGATCGGCGCGCGCATCTGCTGCTGCATCTGCGCGTTCTGGCGCACGAAATCAAAGAAGGCGCGTTCCTGACCCGGATACTGGCGGGCCTGGGCCATGATCGCCTGGGTCATCTCGGCCTCGGTCACCTCAACCTCGGCCTGCTGGCCCAACTCGGCCAGCAACAGGCCCAGACGCACGCGGCGCGCGGCCAGGCGGGTGTGCTCTTCGGTGGGCTCGATCTCTTCGTGATCGTGGCCGTCGACCTCGGGGTGCTCTTCATGCCAAAGCTGGTGTGCGACCTGCTTGGCTTCGGCATCCAAGAGGCTCGGCGGCAGGTCGAAATCGACCATCTTGTCGAGCTCATCAAGGATCCCCCGCTTCATCACCGCGCGGGCGGCACCGACATATTCGGCCTCCAGCCGCTCGCGGATCTGACCCTTGAGCGCTTCCAGATCGTCGGCGCCGAACTTCTTGGCCAGCTCGTCATCGATCTCGGCCGCTTTCGGCGCCTTGACGGCCTTCACGGTCACGTCAAACACCGCGTCCTTGCCGGCCAGGTTCTCGGCGCCGTATTCTTCGGGGAACGTGACCTCGACGGCCTTTTCCTCACCCGCCTTGACGCCAACCAACTGGTCTTCGAAGCCCGGGATGAAGGAGTTGGAGCCCAGCACCAGCGGGTAATCTTCGGCCGCCCCGCCTTCGAACTCTTCGCCGTCCACTTTGCCGACAAAGTCGATCACCATCTGGTCGCCATCCTTGGCCTTGGAGCCCTTCTTGCGGTCGTCGAAATCCTGCGCGGTCTCGGCCAGGTTGGCCAGCGCCTCATCGACCGAAGCGTCATCGGCTTTAGCCACCAGACGCTCAACCTTAATTGACGCCAGATCCACCTCGGGCACGTCGGGCAGCGCCTCATAGGTCATCTCGACCAGAACGTCGTCGCCCTCTTTCCAGTCCTCATTGGTCATTTTGACCTCGGGCTGAAGTGCGGGACGGTCGCCGCTATCCTCGAAATGCTTGTTCATCGCGCCGTCGATGGCCTCTTGCATCGACTCGCCCAGTAGCCGCTGGCCAAACTGCTTTTTCAGCAGCGGCATCGGCACCTTGCCCTTGCGAAAGCCCTTCATCTCGATATCGGGCTGGGCTTCTTTCAGCTTTTCGTTGACCTTTTCATCCAGCTCCGCCGCCGTAACGGTGATGGCATAGCCGCGCTTCAGTCCTTCGTTGAGTGTCTCAGTGACCTGCATGTCGTCCTTATCCATTGCATGAGGGCCGCAGAGGCGTCCGCGGCGGTCAGAATCCAACGCGTCTTAGGGGGGCAGCGGCAACTGTGCAAGCGAATTTCCGCGTCTTTGGCGCCGGTATGCCGGGGTTCGCGTGGAGAGGCGCGGGCCGAACCTCTCGTCGGCACCGTTGCTTCTGCTGGTAAGCGGCCCAGGCCTCCGCGTGCGGCTAGTTCAAAACCCCTTCGAGGAAATCAGCGGGTTCGGCGGCTCAAACTGCGCGACCCTCGGGTCATAGCCCGCAATGACTGCCCGAAACACGTAACTGACACGTTCGGCCCAGTCATAGCTTTCATCGGCCGACATCCCGTCAATTTCAAACCCGTCGCTGTCCATCCGGTGATAACACAAGGACCCAAAGATGTAGTGCTGTTGGTCATAGAGCCAAACCGTCAACCCGCGCGGCATGTCCTCGTCGCGATAGCGTTCACCGACCGAGACAAGAGCGGACTCAAGACGGAAATACGCGTCTTCAACCCAGCGCTCTTCTTCGTGCAGATACCCCATGAAGCTTTCGCGGAACCCCTCATAGCCCGGTGAATTGCGCTGCAAAATGTCGAAATCCCATCCCGCCGGCCAGTCTTTGTAGAACTCCGTGTAATACGCCAAACCAAATGCCTTTCCGTACTGTCCACCATGCGAACACCCGCGTCGATCCTGTTCGCCGTGATCCCAGCACAGGCCCGCCAGTCCCTCGTACCCTATCACGCCAAACAGCCCCCCGGGATCGCAATTCGCCCCTGTCCATGAGGTCGCTGGTCACCCCGTTTGCCGAAATAAGGCTGCTATAGACACGCTCGTGGGGCAAGAAACCACTACGCCTCAAGAGGGCCACCCCCCACAGGCTCAGTCTTACTTTTAGTTGCACATAAGCATGGTGCGGGTGGAGGGACTCGAACCCCCACGCCTCGCGGCGCCAGAACCTAAATCTGGTGCGTCTACCAATTCCGCCACACCCGCATCCGCACGTCCAAGGGTAAACCGGGACGCAACCCCGGTTCTCTAGCAAAGGGTTTGACCAAGTGCGAGGGAAAAACGCGTTGGAAAAAACGCGCGACATTTACCCGATATTGCCATATTGTCAGGCAAAAGACTGAGGCAGTAAACATACGGGAAGACGCCAATGGAACCGAAAACGGTCCGGCGTGCAGGCGGGGGACTCCCCGCGCGGCACATATTGTCCGAAACTAATGGCAATGCGCTGGCGGCTGGCACGGTTGTGCTGACGCTGGATGGCGCTTTGCCGGTGGAATACCTCAACGCCGGCGACCGGGTGATCACCCGCGACAGCGGCGCGGTGACCTTGCGCGCGGTGCGTCGGGGCAAACGGCGGGTCGCCGCCGTGGCGATCGCCGCCGGATCGCTGGGCAACACGCGGCCCGACCGCGACGCGGTGTTGGCCGCCAACCAGGAAATCCTGATCCGCGACTGGCGGGCCGAGGCTTTGTTTGCTGCCAGCCGGGCACTGGTGCCGGTGTCACGGCTGATCGATGGCGAGTTTGTCCGCGATCTGGGGTTGGTCGAGATGGAACTGGTTGAGCTGGTCTTCGACACGCCGCACATCCTTTATGCCGACGGGCTGGAAGTGGCCTCGGCGGCGCTTGAACCGGTGCGCATATAGCGCTGCGCGCAGCGTTACAAGTCGAGGTCACGGAACACCTTGGGCAGTTCCTCGGGCAAGTCCTCGGCGATCAGGCCGGGGCCAAACCGGCGGGCGCATTCCACGTGTAACCAAGCGGCCGTCTCGGCGGCTTGCATGGGTGCGAAACCGCGGGCCAAAAGACCGGTGATGAACCCCGCCAACACGTCCCCCGAGCCAGCAGTCGCCAGCCACGGTGCGGCGCGGTCATAGACGGCGGCGTTGACATTGCACTGCCCATCCGGCGCGGCGATCACCGTGTCCGGCCCCTTGAAGAGCACCACACACCCTGCCCGCGCCGCCGCTTCGCGCGTGGCATCAACCTTGGAATAGGCTGGGCCCTTTGTGGCAGGGGCGTCGAGTTTGGCAGCGATGTCTGGAAAAAGGCGGCGGAACTCACCGGCATGTGGTGTCAAAACACAAGACTCGTGCAACATGGAAAAGAGGGTGGCGGGATCATCTTGATACGCGGTGAGCGCATCGGCATCCAACACGACAGCGCGCCCCGGGCTTGACCCGGGGCCTCCCCCAGCATGCGCTCCCGAGTCCCTGTCCGGGGCGCGGAGCGCTTGCGGCACCAGCTCTCGCGCTCGGTCCACGCCCAGACCCGGCCCGAGGCAGAGCGCGTTGAGCCGACCATCCTGCAACACCTCCGCCAGCCCTGCCCCATCGTCGACGCGCCGCAGCATCAGCGCCGTGATCTGACAGGCCACCTCCTGCTGCGCCGACCCCGGCACCCCCAACGTCACCAGCCCCGCTCCAATGCGCAGCGCCCCGCGCGCCGCCAGCCGCGCGGCACTCGTCCGGCCCGTGCCGCCTGAGAGGATCAGCGCGTGGCCGTGGGTGTATTTATGACCGATCGATTTTGAGACGCGCTGACCAGGCCCGCCGATCAAATGCACCGTTCTCGGTCGACCAGCCCTGGAGCCATTCACAGTCGCAATGACCAACCGGTCCCGTTTCAAACCGATGTCCACTTGGGACACGTACCCGCAGACCGCAGGACCGTCGCTAATCCGATGGCCAACTTTTTCGGTGTGAAACGTGACGGTCAGGGAATAGCGATTTGTGTGCGAAGACTCTTCACCGCTCATCAACAGTCGCCCGCTGTCGCTGCACAAGCCGCTTGGCATATCCACCGCGATCCAGCGTGTGAACGCAGACGGAAAGACCGACGATAAATCGCTCAATGCCTTCGAGGTGCCGACCGATAAATGACGGGTCAGACCGGTCCCGAACAGCGCGTCTACTACGAGTTCCGGTTCTTGGTGAAGAGAAAACCGTGAAGGAAAGTCACCACATGTTTCTTCGGGAAATGCGTCTACGGCACCCATCTCGCCCCACCGCTCATAGTTCGTCTTTGCATCCGGCGGCAGCTTGGCGGGATCGCCGTAGAGAAACACCTCCACCTCCCACCCGCGCTCCTTCAGAAGCCGCGCCACGACAAAGCCGTCGCCGCCATTGTTGCCCGGCCCGCAGAGCACCACGGCGCGGTGGACGCCCTCGCCCAATTCCGGCCATTCCTCGAACACCGTTTCGACCACCCCTGCCCCGGCGCGCTCCATCAATTCGAGCCCGGTGACTTCGCCGCTGTCGATGGCGGCGGTCTCGATGGCGCGCATCTGCGCGGCGGTCAAAAGCTCGGTCATGGAACCCTCGATTCACTTCTGCCCAAATCAGGGGCGTTTTGCACAAAAATTAGGCGCACCCAAATAATCGGCTGCACCACACCAACCTCAGCGACCCTATCCGATTGTGACCCGCTTGCGGAAGTGATCTGCACGGCTCGCATAGGGATGACGAGGAGTGAGGTCGATGAAAAAGATCGAGGCAATCATCAAGCCGTTCAAGCTTGATGAAGTCAAAGAGGCGCTGCAAGACGCCGGGATTCAAGGCCTCAGCGTTGTGGAGGTGAAGGGGTTCGGCCGGCAGAAAGGCCATACCGAGCTTTATCGCGGCGCCGAATATGTCGTGGACTTCCTGCCAAAGGTGAAGATCGAGGTCGTGCTGGACGACGATCAGGTCGAAGGAGCCATCGAGGCCATCGTCGACGCCGCCAAGACCGACAAGATCGGCGACGGCAAGATCTTTGTCAGCCCCGTCGAACAAGCAATGCGTATCCGCACCGGTGAGACCGGTCCGGAGGCACTGTAATACCCCAAGAAACGAAAGGGATTTTCTGAAATGAGCGCCAAGGATCTGATCAAGCTGATCAAAGACGAAGACGTCGCCTATGTCGACATCCGCTTTACCGACCCGCGCGGCAAGCTGCAGCACGTGACGGTGATGTCCGACCAGGTGGACGAGGACTTCCTTGAAGAAGGGTTCATGTTCGACGGGTCGTCGATTGCCGGCTGGAAGTCGATCGAAGCCTCGGACATGAAGCTGATGCCCGACACGGAAAGCGGCTATATTGATCCGTTCTATGCCGAAAAGACGCTCTGCGTGCATTGCTCGATCGTCGAGCCCGACACCGGTGAACCCTATGAGCGCGACCCGCGCGGCACCGCTGAAAAGGCCGAGGCGTATCTGAAATCCTCTGGCATCGGTGACGTTGCCTATTTCGGGCCTGAGGCGGAATTCTTCCTCTTTGACGACGTGCGCTTTTCCAACACCATCAACAAGGTGTCTTATGAGGTCGACGCGCTCGACGGGTCGTGGAACACCGACACCGAGTACGAGATGGGCAACACCGGCCACCGTCCGGGCGTCAAGGGCGGCTATTTCCCGGTGAACCCGATCGATGACGGCCAGGATATCCGTTCCGAAATGCTGTCGACGATGAAGCGTCTTGGCATGAAGGTCGACAAGCATCACCACGAGGTGGCGTCGTGCCAGCACGAGCTGGGCCTGATCTTTGACAGCCTGACCAAGCAGGGTGACGAACTGCAGAAGTACAAATACGTCATCCACAACGTGGCCCAGGCCTATGGGAAGTCGGCCACCTTTATGCCCAAGCCGATCTACGGCGACAACGGCACCGGCATGCACTGCAACATGTCGATCTGGAAAGACGGCAAGCCGCTCTTTGCCGGCGACAAGTATGCCGACCTCTCCGAAGAGGCGCTGTTCTTCATCGGCGGTATCCTCAAGCACGCCAAGACGCTCAATGCCTTCACCAACCCGTCGACCAACAGCTACAAGCGTCTGATCCCGGGCTTTGAGGCGCCGGTTCTGCGCGCCTACTCGGCCCGCAACCGTTCGGGCTGTGTGCGGATCCCGTGGACCGAGTCGCCGAAAGCCAAGCGCGTCGAGGCCCGTTTCCCCGATCCGTCGGCAAACCCGTATCTGTGCTTTGCAGCGCTTCTGATGGCCGGTCTCGACGGCATCAAGAACAAGATCGATCCGGGCGAGGCGATGGACAAGAACCTCTACGACTTGCCGGCCGAAGAGCTGGAAGGCATCCCGACCGTCTGTGGCTCGCTCCGCGAGGCCATCGAAGCCCTGCAGGCCGATCACGACTTCCTGCTGGCCGGCGACGTCTTCACCAAGGATCAGATCGACGGCTATATCGAGCTCAAGATCGAAGAGATCGAGCTTTTCGAACACACGCCGCACCCGGTCGAGTTCGGCATGTATTACAGTTGCTGATCGAACCCTCGATCACAGTGTCAAAGGGCGCCCTCGCGGCGCCCTTTTTCTTTCTCCAAAGCAAAGAAAAACCCCGCACGGAAAGGCTCCGGCGGGGCATAAGGTGGCCATAACTGGCTGGGGAAGTCGTTACCAGGCTTGCGGGCCTTTTTCCGCAAACGCATGCACAAGGAAATCGATAAACGCACGAACTTTGGGCTGGGTGAACCGGCCCGGAGGGTAAACTGCATAGATGCCTTGCGTCTCGGCAGGCAGATCGGGGATCGCGTCTTCGACAAGGCCCTGCTCCATCGCCTCGTGATAGAGATACGAGGGCAAATAAGCGATGCCGAGCCCGGCGATACAGGCGTTCAGCAGCGACTGGCCGTCATTGACGCTGAGCCAGCCGGCGGTGCGCACCTGGCGCTTTTCGCCAGAGGGGGCGGTCACTTTCCAGACATTGCCGCTGGCCTGGTTGGAATAGTGCAAAAGCTTGTGTTCATTCAGATCGTCGATCCGCTGCGGCCGGCCGAATTTCTGGAAATACTCCGGCGAGGCGATCATGCGTTTCGTCGTCTCGGTCAGCTTGCGGGCCCGCAGCGTGCTGTCTTCCAGCTCACCAATGCGGATCGCCATGTCAAAGCCTTCGGAAATCAGCTCCACATAGCGGTTGTTCAGCACCATGTTCACGGTGATGTCGGGGAATTCCGCAAGGAAATCCCCCAGCACCGGGCTCAGGTGATTGACGCCAAAATCGGTGGCCACGCTGATCCGCAACAGCCCCGATGGCGCCGACTGCATCGACGTGACCAAAGCATCCGCCTCACCCGCATCGTTCAGCACCCGGCGGGCACGATCGTAATAGGCCAGACCAATCTCGGTCGGGCTGACGCGGCGTGTCGTCCGGTTCAACAGGCGCGCGCCAAGCCGGGCCTCGAGGCTCGAGACGTGTTTGGACACGGCGGATTTGGAGATGCCCATCTTCTTGGCGGCATCGGTGAATCCGCCCTGGTCCACAACCGTGGCAAAGGCCTCCATTTCGGTCAGACGATCCATGCGCGTTTCCCTTTGGTGTTTCGTGTCAGGCACCGGTATGGGGGTGAAAAGGGGCGCAACTTGGGCGTGAGGGGGACAATACCGGGGTAATTGTCCGTCTGTCTGTGTGATGGAAACGACCCCGCTTTGTGCTAGTTTGCCTCTGGTCACCGCAAGAATGCGGGATTTTTTGGGAGGATAGAATGATTAGAACAACCCTGATTGCCGCCGCCCTGGGCGGCCTCTTGGCGCTGCCGGTTGCGGCGGCCGAACGCACACCGGCCCCCGAGGGCGCCGCCGTCTACTTCATCGGGCTCGAAAATGGCTCCACCGTCGCCTCACCGGTGACCGTGTTGTTCGGGCTGGAAAACATGGGTGTGGCCCCGGCCGGCACCGAGCGCGAGGCCACCGGCCACCACCACATCCTGATCGATCGCGCGCCCTTTGGCGAGGCCGAAGGTGATGACGAGGCGATGATGAACGGCCTGCCGGCCGACGACAATCACAAGCATTTCGGTGGCGGCCAGACCCAGGTCACGCTGGACCTGGCCCCCGGCGAGCACACCCTGCAACTGGTGCTGGGTGATGCTTTCCACGTGCCACACGATCCGCCGGTGATGTCCGACGTGATCACCATCACGGTGAACTGACCCGGACAGCCGGGCAAGATGGGACGGCGGGCGGGGCGTCTTCAGCGCAGCTGAAGAGCGCCGTCCACCGTCACAACATGGCCGCCAGCCGCACACCTTGATCGATGGCGCGCTTGGCATCCAGCTCGGCCGCCACATCCGCGCCGCCAATCACGTGGCAGGTCACCCCGCGCGCCTCCAGATCGTCGGCCAGGCTGCGTTCGCTCAACTGTCCGGCACAGAGCACCACCGTGTCACAGGCGATCACCTCGGGTCGCTCCCGCGCTTCGCCAAACGAAATGTGCAGCCCGGCATCGTCGATGCGCTCGTAATTCACCCCGGCCTTCATCTGCACGTCCCTCATCATCAGGCTCGCGCGATGAATCCACCCCGTGGTCTTGCCCAGCCGCTTGCCCGGCTTTTCGGCCTTGCGCTGCAACAATACCACCTCGCGCGCCGGCGGTTCGGGCTGCGGGCCCTCGGGCGCCAGCCCGCTGCGCACTTCTGCAGGGTCGGTCACCCCCCATTCGCGCATCCAGTCCGGCAGGCTTTCGGTGGGGCTCTCCTCGGTCACCAGGAACTCCGCCACGTCAAAGCCGATGCCCCCGGCGCCAATGATCGCCACGCGCGGCCCAACCTCGGCCCCGCGCGCCAGCACATCGATATAGCTAAAAGCATGCTCCTCCTGCCCCGGGATCTCCGGATCGCGCGGGATCACACCGGTGGCGACGATTACCTCGTCAAACCCCTCCAGATCGCCCGCCGCCACACGGCTACCCAGCGCCAGCGTCACGCCGTTTGCCTCCAGCATCGTCGCAAACCAATCCACGAGGCCATAGAACTCTTCCTTGCCCGGCACCTTCTTGGCCATGTTGAGCTGTCCGCCAATCTCCGACGCCGCATCGAACAGAGTCACGTCATGGCCACGCTCCGCCGCCGTGATCGCCGCCGACAGCCCCGCCGGCCCCGCGCCCACCACCGCGATACGTTTCACCTCAGCCGCCTTTTCGATGACAATCTCGGTCTCATAACAGGCGCGCGGGTTCACCAGGCAGGACGACACCTTGCCCTGGAAGGTATGATCCAGACAGGCCTGGTTGCAGGCAATACAGGGCGCAATCATCTGCGCCTCACCCCGTTCAGCCTTGGCGACAAAATCCGCATCCGCCAGGAACGGCCGCGCCATGCTGACCATGTCCGCGCAGCCCGTTGCCAGCACCTCTTCGGCGACTTCCGGTGTGTTGATCCGGTTCGAAGTGATCAGCGGCACGCTTACTTTGCCCATCAGTTTCTGCGTCACCCAGGCAAAAGCCGCCCGCGGCACCGAGGTGGCAATCGTCGGAATCCGCGCCTCGTGCCAACCGATCCCGGTGTTGATGATCGTGGCGCCCGCCGCCTCGACCGCCAGGGCCAATTCCACCACCTCGTCAAACGTCGAGCCATTGGGGATCAGGTCGATCATCGACAGACGGTAAATCACGATGAATTCCGGCCCCACCGCCGCGCGCACGCGTTTCACCACTTCGACCGGCAACCGCATCCGGTTTTCATACGACCCACCCCAACGGTCGGTGCGTTTGTTGGTGTGTGTGACAAGGAACTGGTTGAGGAAATACCCCTCGGACCCCATCACTTCGACCCCGTCATAGCCGGCCTCCTGCGCCCGCCGCGCGGCCTCGGCAATATCCGCGATCTGCTTTTCGATCCCCTCTTCGTCCAGCTCTTTCGGCGGAAACGGTGAGATCGGCGATTTCACCGGGCTGGGGGCCACACATTCGGCGCCATAGGCATAGCGCCCCGCATGCAGGATCTGCATCGCAATCTTGCCGCCCGCCTCATGCACCCGGTCGGTCACCACGCGGTGATTGGCGATGTCCTGATCGGAGAACAGCCCCGCTGCCCCGGGAAACACCCCACCTTCGCGGTTCGGTGCCATGCCCCCTGTCACCATCAGCGACACCCCGCCCCGCGCCCGCGCGGCGTAGAACTCCGCCACCCGGTTCCAATCGCCGGTCTCTTCGAGATTGGTGTGCATCGACCCCATCAGCACGCGGTTCTTCAGCGTGGTGAACCCCAGGTCCAGCGGTTGCAGCAGATGCGGATATTCGGACATGACGGACCTCCCTTGTTGCGCCGCACCTCACATCATTGTGCCGCCCCTGTCACCGGCAAACGTCGCGTCACTGGCCAGACGCGCCGTCACCGCTATCTCCGGCGCATGAGCGACGGTATTGAACAGGTGGAAGTCACGTCGGCGCAGGCGCTGGAGGACTGGCTGGCGCGCAACCATGCGCAGGACAGCGGCGTCTGGTTGGTGACCTACAAGAAACATGCGGGTGACAAGTACCTGTCGCGCGACGCGGTGCTGGATGTGCTGATCGCCTGGGGCTGGATCGATGGCCGGCGCAAAAAGCTGGACGACGACCGCACCATGCAACTGATCACCCCACGCCAACAACAGGTCTGGGCCAACAGCTACCGCGACCGCGCCGCGCGGCTGGAGGCCGAGGGCCGTATGCAGCCGCCGGGTCAGGCCGCCATCGCCTCCGCCAAAGCGGCCGGTCTCTGGGAGGCCTGGCAAGACGTGGACGAGCTGGAGGTGCCCGAAGTGCTGGAACAGGCCCTCGCAGTCCGTCCCGGCGCTGCGGACTGGTTCGCCAAAGCCGCGCCCTCCTACCAGCGCAACGTGCTGCGCTACCTGCGCAGCGCCAAGCGCGACAACACCCGCGCCAAACGCGCAGGCCAAATCGCCGATCACGCCGCCCTGGGTCGCAAGCTGCAGAATTACTAAGGCCTCAGGCCTTGCGCGCGATCATCAGGTAATGCGGAATACGCCGCTTAGGCGAGCTTGCCTCGACAATCTCGAATCCGGCCCGCCGGACCGCCGCGTCCAGATCGGCGGTCCGCAGGGAATTGATCGGCTTCGGCGCCTTGCCCAGCAGTTGCATGCCCTTCAGGATCGGCCAGAGCCAGTATTGCCCGCCAAGGCATGGGGTTTTTGAAATCAGCACCCCACCCGGCGCCAAAGCGGCATGGATCCGCGCCACAGCCGCATCGAGATCGTCCAGCAAGTGCAAGAGGTTGAAGGCCAGCACCGCCTCATAGCGCGCCCCATCGGCAAAGGCGCTCACCGCGTCACCCTGCCGGAACTGCACCGTGTCGATCCCCGCTTCGGCGCGCTTTTCCTCGGCAATCCGAACCATCTCACCCGAGATGTCCGTTCCGGTGATTTCGGCCCCGGTATCCGCCAGCTTCAGCGCCGTGGTCCCGGTGCCGCAGCCCAGTTCCAGCACCTGCATGCCGGGGGTCAGGTAGCCACGGATTGTCTGCAACCCCGCCTCATAGGCATCCGGGTCGCCCACCGGTCGCGCGGCATAACGTTCAGCGATATTGTCCCAGAAGGCGGCGGTCTGCATAATCTCTGCTCCTTGATGTCTCGCGCAGGTCTACTGGCCCGCACGCAGGCATGGAACCCGCCAAAAGCGCAAGGCCCCCATGCATATCTGCATGGAGGCCTCGGGGTCACTCAGCCGCGTCGCGCTTGGGCAGCACCCAATCGGCGCGCGGGAAATGGCAGGTATAGCCGCCCGGATAGCGTTCGAGGTAATCCTGGTGCTCGGGCTCGGCTTCCCAGAAATCCCCCACTGGCTCGACCTCGGTCACCACCTTGCCCGGCCAGAGGCCCGAGGCCTCGACATCGGCGATGGTGTCCAAGGCACAGACCCGCTGCGCATCATCGACAAAGTAGATGGCTGAGCGATAGCTGAGCCCCACATCGTTGCCCTGCCGGTTCAGCGTGGTCGGATCGTGGATCTGGAAGAAGAACTCGAGGATCTGCCGATAGCTGATCTTCGCCGGATCAAACAGGATCTCGATCCCCTCCGCATGGGTGCCATGGTTGCGGTAGGTGGCGTTGGGCACGTCACCGCCGGTATAGCCCACGCGGGTCGACAACACCCCTGGCCGCTTGCGGATCAGATCCTGCATGCCCCAGAAACAGCCCCCCGCCAGCACAGCGCGTTCACTCATGTCACGTCCTCCACTTGGTCCAGATAAGCGCCATAGCCTTCGGCCTCCATCTCGTCGCGATGGATAAACCGCAGGCTGGCCGAGTTGATGCAATAACGCAGCCCGCCCCGGTCCATCGGACCGTCGGGAAAGACATGGCCCAGATGGCTGTCGCCATGCGTGCTGCGCACCTCAGTACGGATCATCCCCAGGCTAGTATCGCGCAGCTCATTGATATGGGCGGGCTCGATCGGCTTGGTAAAGCTGGGCCAGCCACAGCCGGATTCGTACTTGTCCGCACTGGCAAAAAGCGGCTCGCCCGAGACTACGTCGACATATAGCCCCGGTTCCTTGTTGTTGAGGTATTCCCCGGTGCCCGGGCGTTCGGTCCCGTCTCGCTGGGTGACGCGGTATTGTTCGGGTGTCAGCGTCTCGATCACCTCGGCGCGACGTTCATATTTCGGCATAAGCCCTCCATCCGTCTTGTTTGTGCCCTATTAAATGGGGTCGCGCGGTGCAAAGCAAAGGGCTTGTTTCAGGGCTTCACCTTTGCTTGCGTGGGTCTTTCACAATGGGCATTGCGGCGCCACATCAAAGGTGACTCAGTTGCGCCACCGCCCAACGCGCCGCATCCGCGACCTGCGGGTCGTCATCGTCACATAAGCTTTGCGCCACTGGGATCAGCCGCGGGCTCTTCGAGTTGCCGATGGCATAAAGCACGTTGCGCACAAACCGCCCCCGCCCGATCCGCTTGATCGGTGAGCCGGAGAACCGGGCGCGAAAGCCTGCATCATCCAGCTGCGCCAACTCTCCCAGGTCAGGCGCCAGAAGATCGTCGCGCGCGTGATACTTCACCTCCGCCGCGCGACTGGCGAATTTGTTCCAGGGGCAGACGACCAGACAATCGTCACAGCCATAGATCCGGTTGCCCATCTTTGCGCGCAGATCAGGGTCCACCGGGCCTTTGTGTTCGATGGTCAAGTAAGAGATGCACCGCCGCGCATCGAGCTGGTAGGGCGCTGGAAAAGCATCTGTCGGGCAGACGTCCAGACAGGCCCGGCACGACCCGCAGTGGTCCCCCTCGCCCTCATCTACCGGCAGCTCCAGCGTGGTAAAGATCGATCCAATAAAGAACCAGGACCCAAGCTCGCGGCTCACCAGATTGGTATGCTTGCCCTGCCAGCCCAGCCCCGCCGCCTGCCCCAACGGCTTTTCCGGCACCGGCGCGGTATCGACGAACACTTTTACTTCAGTCGAATCGTCTGTCTTCGCTATCAACCACCGCGCCAGTCGCTTCAGCCGCTTCTTCACCACATCATGGTAATCGCGATTCTGCGCATAGACGCTGATTGCCCCCAGCTCACGCCGCTCCAACACCGCCAAAGGATCATGCTCCGGCCCGTAATTCTCCGCCAAAACGATCACCGACCGCGCCTCTGGCCAAAGCACATCTGGTGCCCCGCGCCAATGCATCCGCTCAGCCAGCCAGCCCATCTGCCCGTGATAGCCCTTGTCGACAAATGCCCGGAGTTGCTCGGCCACCTGCGGCACCGCATCGGGCCGGCAAATCCTGCAGGCGGAAAACCCCTCGGCCCGCGCCTGCGTCACCAGCCGGGCCTTCAACCCCGACATGACCCGCACAACATACATCCACGGGACGGCGGGTGGGGCGACGTTCCGGCCCTCAGCCGGAACAAGCGGCCACCCGACGGCTCAGAAATCCAGGTCGGCATAATGCGCCGGCGGCGGGAATCCGGGGATCTGGTCCGCCAGAATCGACCGAAACGCCGGGCGCGACTTGATCTTGGCGTACCAATCCTTGACCACCTCCGACCGGTTCCAATCCACGTCCGAGATATAATCCAAGGCCGACAAATGCGCGGCGGCCGCAAAATCCGCCAAAGTCATCGAATCCCCCGCCAGCCAGCGCCGATGATCCAAAAGCCAGGTCATGTAATCCAGGTGGTACTTGATCGCCTTTGCCCCGGCCTTGACGTTGGAACTATCCGGATAGCCCTGCCCCATCACCTTCTTGTTGACCCGCTCATAGAGCAGCTTCGAGGTCACCTCGTTGTGGAACTTGTCGTCAAACCAGCCGACCAGCCGCCGCACCTCATAGCGTCCTTCTGCACTTCGCGGCATAAGGGGCGGCTCGGGATAGCGCTCCTCGATGTATTCACAAATCGCGGCCGATTCCGACATCGTCTTGTCGTCGATCTTCAGCACCGGCACCTTGGCCGCCGGGTTGCGGCGCAGGAAATCGGCGTCTTTCTCCCAGTACCGCTCCTCGGCCAGCGCGCATTCGATCTTCTTTTCCGCAAGGCTCAATCGCACCTTGCGGCAAAACGGCGAAAGCGGCACGTGGTAGAGCTTGGCCATATGGCGATCAGGTCCGGATCAGTGAAGCTGAGACCCTACTTGCCGCGAAACGCCCGCGGGTTCAACTGTCCAGCGGGATTCCTCCAGAGATCCGACACAACATCGCCCACGCCCCGGGCCTGACCCGGGGCCTCATGGCCTCAATCGCCGTCAAAATCCATATCGTCATCGCCCAGCGTGGTCATGCCCACCGCCCAAACGGTCGCAGCGGCTGCCGCCGGATCGGCGGGTTTCTTGGGTTTGCGGAACACCGCCCATAGCGTCAGCACCCCGGCAAAGACCAGAAGACCCCCCATCACCATCCCGGCATAAAGGTCATCCACATTGCCGGACCGCTCTGCCATGCCCGCCTGGCCGACATAGGCAATCACGCCAAAACCGGCCAAGCCAAGACCGATCAAGGTCCCAAAGAACTTTTTCATGATCCCATCCTCCTCGCCGCCAGCTTAACCAGCGCGAAGAAAGCATTCTTTGACCTGCCGCAAATACCGCGGAGCTCACTGAAAACAGTCGGCCCGTCCATCCGCGTCGATCGTCGCGGCCCCCGCGGCAATCGCCCGCGCGCGGCGCTGCACAAACGCCGTCGGGCGTGATGCCGAGCGGGTCTTCGGGCTAGGCAGCACCGCAGCGAGACGTGCTGCCTGGGCTGAACTCAAAGCCTGCGGGCCGACACCAAAATAATGCCGCGCCGCCGCTTCGACGCCGAACACACCCTCGTCGAACTCGGCCACATTTAAATAGACTTCGAGGATACGCCGCTTGGACCACGTCGCCTCGACCACAGGGGTGATCAGCGCCTCGAGCGCTTTGCGGACATAGCTGCGCCCCTGCCAGAGAAAGACATTCTTGACTACCTGCTGGCTGATCGTGCTGCCACCCCGCGCGCCGCCTTGGGCAATCGCATCGCGGATCGCGTCCATGTCAAAGCCCCAATGGGTACAGAAATTGGCATCCTCCGCCGCCACCACGGCACGCAGCATCACGGGTGCCACCTCATCCGCGTCCACCCAGGCTCGATCCACCGCCCCCAGCCGCTGCTTTTCAACCCAGATTGTGTGGGTGATCGGCGGATTCAGCACGCTGTAGACCAGCACAGCCGACACCACCGTCAAAACAAACACAAAGATCAGCTTGAAGACCTGCCGAAACAGCCACGCAACCGGGCGAAACCGCCGCTTGGGCGCGTCCGCCTTGCCCTTGGAAGCTTTGGCCCCACCCGCACGGGGCTTTGCGGACCGTTTTGCCTGCCGTGTCGATGAAGGTTTTGCCGCCATGCCCAAGTCCTACACGCGCGCGCGCCGGCCGAAAAGACGCGCTGTTGTCCCGCGCAGAAAACCCCAGAAACCGGTCAGAAAATGGGCAAGCGCGGACTCAATCGGGGCAATTCCGCCAAAGCGCCAGGCGCAGATCCAACGGTGTCACTTGCTGCAGGCCCAATCGCGGACATAACAGCCGCGCGCACCTTCGTCGCTCTGACATGCCTCCAAGGCTTTGAGGTTGGCGCGCTCCAACATTTCATCCCAGCCAAAATAGAGCGTCCCATCGCTGGATTGCGCAATAGCGCCGCAGCTGTTCCAGAACACCTCGACTTCACACGACTCGCCACAGATCGCGCGCGCCAAATTGGCGGCGTCGGGGACCGTGCGCTGGCCGACGACGCAGCCGATCTCGCCCCCCTCTCCCAATGCAAAAGCCCCAAAGCAGCGTTCATAGCCGCAGCTACCCGTCGCAAAGACCGGCGTCACAATGGCAATGAGCAGAGCTTTTGCCAGAAAAATCAACCTCATGGAGAGTCCTATTAACGAAGGTTAATGCGACCCTAGGGAACAAGCCACGCTCTGCCAAGCCAAACAAATATGCGATTTCCCCCCACCTTTTGTCTCGCTTGACCCCCCTCAAAGCCGGCGCGGCAGGAACGCGCTAAAATCAAGAGGTGTGAACAGGAGGAGGTCGCCATGCAAACCAACACGCTTCCGCAATACGACGCCAGCGTGAACACCACCGGGTGCTGCCCGAAATTCAATCCCGAAGGCTGGGACGATCAGGTGCTGCACCTTGAAAACATGCCGTTTCTACGCGCGGTGACCCACAGCGCCATGCACATCCCGCTGGATATGGGCCGGGTGTTTACGCGGGTTTTTTCGCATATGGAAAAGCAGGATGCGATGAACATGGATCAGATGATCGTGCTCAGCCGCGACACCTCGGCCTGGAACGCCGAACACCTCTTTGCGGTCACCAAACCGGTCGATTCCGAAGAAATGACCGCGCTGACCGGGGATTTCATCACCAAGGTGTTTGAGGGCGATTACCGGCAGACGCGGGAATGGCATGACGAAATGGCCGATCTGGTCCGCGCCCGTGGGTCCGAGCCGTCGGATATCTGGTTTTACTACACCACCTGCCCGCGCTGCGCGAAGGCTTATGGCCAGAACTACATCGTCGGTGTCGCACGGATCTGATCTTGCGCCTCTGCGCAGCTTTTACAGGCGCGAACTCCGGTCGGCGTTCGGCAGACCGGCCCATTGACATGACGTGGCCAAGCGGGTGCAGTCTGCCCCAGTGATGTTTCTGAGGGCCCGCACGTGACCAAGCATGATCTGAGAATTGCAGCGATGATCCTGTCGGTGGTCGTGGTGCTGGGCCTCGCCATCGGCTATGGCGTTGGGCTTTTGACCCGGTCGGACAACGCCGTGACCGGCGCGCCGCCCGATGCGCCTGTGGCCTTTGCGCAGGACCGCGCGGTTCAGGAAAACGGCTATAACGGCACCGAGATCCCCGGCTACCGCGATGTCTATGTCAATGATTACGCTGATCTTTTGGACGATGATGCCGAAGCGCGCATTCGCAGGGACCTGATCGAGCTTTACGATCGCACCGGGGTCGAGATGACGCTGCTGACCATCGAGCGAATGGGGCTTTACGGCTTTACTGGCACCATCGAAAGCTTTGCCACGCGGCTTTTCAACACCTGGGGCATTGGCAACGCGGCGCGCAATGACGGCGTACTGATCCTGGTGTCGCGCTATGACCGGCAGATGCGGATCGAGCTGGGCGCGGGCTATGGCCGGGCACGCGACGACGATATGCAGCGGGTGATCGACACGGCCTTCCTGCCGTCCTTCCGCAATGATGCCTACCAGCAAGGCATCGAACGTGGCGTCGATGCGACGGTGTTCGAGATCGCCGGCGCCTTTCCCGGTGGCTTTGACCAAAGCACCATCGAGCGCGGCTGGAGCATCATATGGCGTCTGCTGGAGCAGCTGGGTGGTTGGCTCTTTGCGGTGATCGCCGCCCCCTTGGGCGGGGCCGTGATGTGGCTGCGGCGCTATATGCGCAACCGCCCCCGGCCCTGCGATGATTGCGGGACACTGATGCTGCGCGCCGGGGAAGAGGCGGATGACGAACACCTCGATGGCGGTCAGCGGCTGGAAGAATACCTGAAATCGGTGGATTACGACGTCTGGCACTGCCCTGATTGCGGCCACATGACGATCAAGCGTTACAAGGGCTGGTTCTCGGGTTTCTCCACCTGCCCCGAGTGCAACTATCGCACGCTGGAGACCACGTCGACCGTGCTGGTGGCCGCGACGAAATCCAGCACCGGGCGCAAGCGACTGGACTATAACTGCAAGAATTGCGGTTATGAAGACAGCGAAACCCGCACGATCCCGAAAATCTCCAGCAGCTCGGGCTCCGGTTCCAGCCGGTCGTCCTTTGGTGGCGGCAGTTCTTCGGGGGGTGGCGCCAGTGGCAGCTGGTAGTGCTGCGTCAGACTTGTGGAAACCGGATCACTCCGGCCAGTAGCGTTCGATATTGGCGGCCATGACGGCCGCACTGGCGCTGACGGCCTTGCCCGGCCGGCCATAGAGATAACCGATAAAGCGCAGCGGCGTGCCGGGGCGCAGGGCATGAGCGGCGATTGTGTCGGGTGCAATCACCGGACGGCCATAGGCCTGCTCGCGGGGGATGCGCAGGGTTGGCATCGCAGTGTCGACCAGTTCGGCACAATACAGGCAGTCGTCGGTCCCGCTGTCGAGTTTGCGGTCAAACGGCTTGCCATGTTGCGCCATCAGCCGGGCAATGACCGCGCGGCGTTCCCCAGCGCGCAGCGTCGGGCGCAACACGGCGACCGAGTCGACGTCAAAGATCAGGTCATCGCCGGCAAAATCGACCATGTCGGGCACCGCTTCGAAAAACACCTCACCCGCGCGCAGGCGGGCATGATGGGGGATCAGCGCCGGATGCGCCCAGAGACCGGCGGCGCGCAGCTGATCCTCGGTGCCCAGATAGATGATCGAATGTGAGAAATAGCCTGGCAAGATGCGATTGGTCAGCAACCCCTTGTCGCTGGTCATCAAGAGATCGAGCGGCCGCAGGTGCCGGCGGACAAAGGCATGCGCCTGCGGCAGGTTGGTCAGATAGCCCGGCCGTAGCCGGTGCGGATCGGCCACCCCCGGCTTGTCGGCGATCTTGTCGTCCAGCGCGCGGACCAGTCCGGCGGGGTAGCGTTCAACGGCGACGCAACAGGCCTCGACCATAATCTCAGGCTCGGCATCGTCGGGGACCTCTTCGACCAGCGGCTGGGCACAGCCGGCCAGCATCACCAGCGCGCACAGCCCCAGAACAAGGCGTAATCCCCCATTTCCCACCATGGCCCACATTTCTTATGTCATTCCCCGGGGCAGCGCCCCGCCGGGCAAGTTAGCTGCAAAGATTGGCATATCTCAAGCCTCATGTCGGACGAAACCGCCGTCATTGGATCGCGTTAAGGGTGATTCTTTGGCACGCTTCCCCCCGATTCCGCCATCAATCGGGCCGTCTCTTGCGCATTGTTTCCAATGAGGCACAAATCGCGGGAGGGCCAAAAAAGAAATGCGGATTTTCGGAGAATTTTTCGCAGAAAAAATGGCGCGCTGTTTTCGCCCCCCGCAGAGCACCTTGTCCCGAATACCCCCAAAACCGGGTCAAATTTGTCGTTAACGACACATTTGCCATGTTCGTCGTCACATTCGGCCGGGTTTTGCCGCATTCCGTCCAATTCTGCCACGCACCTTCCCTGATTGGAGCATCTTATGCGCACAGTTCGGCACAACAGTGGTCTCCATCAATTGATCTTCCAAAGAGGAGACGGGGAAATGACCATGACGACGCAACAGACTGCCACGCTGATTTTTGAAACCGAGCAATTCGTCTCGCTGCCAAAGGTGGCCGAGCGTTTGACCACCAAACTGCGCGCCGATGACGCGTTCGAGATCGCGGAAACGTCGCTCACCAGCCTGAAACTCTCATCGTCCCTGGCGACGCTCAGCCTGGACCTGGCCTTTGAGAACCAGGAAACGGTGCTGCGCATGTCGCTGGACACAGCGCCCGGTGCGCAAATCGCACCCGAACAGCTGCAAGCGCAGCTGGCCCGCCTGACCTTTGTTTTGGCGCAGCAACTGCCGATCAGCTTTGTAATCTGGCTTGGCACCGATCTGCGCATCCCGCGCGAACGCTTTGTCGACGGCCTCAGCGCGCAATTCGGCGAAACGGTTGTTCCCTTCCGCCCGGTCGCACCGCGCCGCGTGACCAGCGCCCGCCGCGTGACCGAACGCCCGTCCGCCGAAGTGATCGACCGCGTGATGGAGCAGGTGGAAAGCTACGACCCTGAACAGGACGACGTGCGCACCGACGACATCCGCTTTGACGCGCATGTGCAGGCCTATGAGCGGCACACCCGCGCCGTGTTGCTGCGCGACGCCGATGAGGACGAGCTTGAGGCGCTGCGCGGTGAAGAAGGCTATGTGCCGGTCGAGGCGCGACTTTCGACCTGGGCGGTATCGCTCTCGGTGGCCGCTGTGTCACTGCCCGTCGCGGCCCCGGTCATGGCCTACAACCTCGCCCGCGGCGAAGACATGCGCGTGGCCTCGCTGGCCCTGGGTTTGGCCGGCTTCTTTGTGGCGCTCGACGCATCTGGCGCGATGGCCTCAGTCGCAAGCTTCTGATTGCAATAACGGTCCGGGTCTTCTCCAGACAACCGGGGCTTGGCCCGAGCGCTGTTTTACGGCAGTCTCGGGCCAAACCTATTGTTCAACCCGGAGTCTTCGATGCGCCGTTTGCTTTCTACGCTTTGTTTTTCCCTGATGGTTGCGGCCCCCGCCGTGGCCGCGCCCTGCATTACCAGCAAGGGCGCCTTTGGCACCTACAAACAGAACCTCGCCAAGGATGCGTCCGCCGCCAGCATTGGCCAGCGCGGGATGCAGGCGCTGCAATCGGCGCAGCTCTCCAGCCTGACCTGGCGCTTTGAATCGCGACCCTCAAGCCAGAGCGGCGTGGCCTATCGCGATCCGGCGACCTTCCTCGCCAAACGTTCGGGCAGCACGGCGCAGAGCTTTATCAACCAGGCGAAATCGCGCAGAGACCGCAATGCCGGCATGTTCCAGTCGATCGAGCGCGCCTATGGCGTGCCCGGCAGCATCCTGGTGACGATCTGGGGGCTCGAGACCTCGTGGGGCGGTTATCTGGGCAAAACGCCGATTGTCAGCGGCGCGGTGACGCTTGCATCCTATTGCCGGCGCCATCCGCGGTTTGAGACCCACGCGATTTCCGCCCTGCGCCTGGTGGATCGCGGCATCATCACCGGCCGGACCCAGGGAGGCCCGTCGGGTGAGTTGGGGCATATGCAATTCCTGGCCGGCAACTGGGAACGTTTTGGCGTCGATGGCAATGGTGACGGCCGGGCCGATCCGTATAACGCGGTCGACGCACTCGCCTCGGCTGCCAACATGCTGCG
>JAAUYB010050148.1_pt1 | contig 24177 bp, 15 predicted proteins | sample 7278071 | NCBI WGS metagenome assembly JAAUYB01 (sample SAMN14350121, study PRJNA611818) | marine sediment metagenome | isolation source: surface marine sediment (1.8m) | place: French Polynesia: Moorea | collected 2018-08 | reverse complement strand
CTGGGCCGAAGGTTCCTCGGTGACGATCCCCTGGCCGGCGGTCAGCGCATTCCAGAGCGCTTCCTGACCCGAGGTGACGTCGCTTTCTTCGCCGATGGTCTCGATGCTGACCGATCCGTTTCCGGACGAAAGCTGCAGTGTCACCGTGTCGTTTTCGTAATCGATCACGACATTGGCGTTGCGTCCGCCCAGATTGTCGATCAGCGCCTCGTCGAAGATGCCCACGATCTCGTCGGCATCCATAAGCGTGAAGCTGTTGGTGCCGCCCGTGAGGCCCGAGAGGTCGATCGACAGGGTCGAGCTGCCAAGATCGATACCGGACTGGACGTTCGTGTCATCGCCCATGGCGCCGGTGCGGAATTCCTCGATCGTGCCAAGACCGCCGCTTTGGGCCGAATAGGCCAGCGTCGCGCCATCGTCGATGTCTAGGATTGCGATGCCGCCGTCGTCGCCATCAAAGCCGATCTCTGCAGCCGCGTCGAAGACGGCCAGCGTCTTCGAATCCGAGACTTCGAATTCAGCGCCACCCGTGGCCAGCACCGTCTGGCCGCCCGTGGCGGTCAGATCAACGCCGAACATGGTGTCGGTGTTCACGAAGCGGCCGCCTTCGACATCGATGTCGATGTCCGAGCCGTCCGATCCGCCGATCCAGGCCTGGCCTGCACCTTCGACGGTCAGTTCGCCACCGTCACCGGAGAGGCCTCCCGTCGCATCGAGCCGTCCGCCGTAGACGTTCAACTCGCCATCAGGGCCGAAGTCCAGTTCATCGATCGTGGAGTTCAAACCATAGACGACATGGTTGCCGCCCAGATCGACATCGTCGCCCGGCAAGAGCCCCGGCAGATCTTCGGTGTCCCAGTTCAGCCGGTTGTCCCAGCGGACACCTTCGCCCAGTTCATCAGGCACGAAACGCAGGGTTGCTTCCGTGGCGCGGATGTCCGGTGCGATGCCGAAGCCTTCCTGGAAGAACCGTATGATCAGGTCGGCATCAACGACGTCGTCGAAGGCGCCATCACCCTGTGCGCGCAGGTAATCGGCAAGATCCGCGATCGTGGCGTTTGGCTGACCCAGAAGCTGCTGGGTGAAAAGCTGGATCGTTGTTTGGTCAAGGATGTTCGTGTCCAGCCCGGCGATGTTCTGATCTGCGCCGTCGCCCGGATCGGCTTCCCAGTTGTAAACGATGGTGTCGTTGTACTGGGTCGGGTCTTCGATCTGGAGCGCGGAATGGGTGATTGTCTTTTCCGCCTGTTCCGCCGCGTTGTTGGGGTCGGCCAGGTGCGCGACGATGTTGTCGACCAGGCTGGTCAGTTCGCCATAGTCGCGGATCCCGAAGGTCACACCGCCGATCGGAGCTTCGGAAAGCTTGTGCGCGCCGGATGTGATCACGTTGTCGGTGGCCAGCGTGTAGTTGCCGTTTGCGCCGGCGCCCTTGTAATCGCCGCCGTGGTAGGTGAGGCCGACGTTGTTGTCGATGATGGCGTTGTTTTCGATGAAGCCACCGCCGCGGATGAGCGCTCCCGTGGAGGCGCCGCGCATGGTGATCGTATCCCGGAGCGTCACATCGATGACGTCCTGGCTGAGATACATGTTGTGGCTCCACATGCTGGGCGGTTGCGCGCCGCTGCCAGCAAGGCTGTTGGGGTTATAGCCTTCTTCCCAACCGTTGTGATCGAAGAAGTTGCCTTCCAGCAGGACGCCTTCGACATCGCCCATGTAAAGGCCCTGCGCCCGGTCCGTGTGCACGTTCCAGGAGCCGCCCGTGCTGGGAGCATCGAAGTAGACATCGACGAAATCGGAATTGTGGATGGTGACATTATCGGCGATCTGAACCGCCATTTCCTCTTCCGAGACCTTGATATTGTCGAAGATCATGTTGTCGACGTAGAGCATGAACACACCACCCGAGAAGTGGATGTCCTGAACGACGACGTTCGAACTCGATTCCTGGTACTGGAAGAACTCTGTCGTGACCTCGGGGCGTTCGCCCTCGCCCCAGGCGCCCACGTGCAGCGGGTGGTTTTCGCTTTCGCCATGGGTGTCGCGTTCCAGGATACGACCGAGGTTGTCGTATTCATGGCCGCGTTCCAGAAGGAGCCAGTTCGAGGTCTGAGAATCCCGCGGTGTAACTTCGCGCCAGAGCATCATGCCCGCGTTTTCGTCGAGCGCCAGATTTTCGCTTTGTCCATAGGCGCTGTTCGCCAGCCACTCGCCGTTGACCTGATTGGCCGACATGCCTTCCATCCGGGCGATGTCCTGCACGCTGAGCCCGTTGTTCCCGGCCGTAACATAGACCTTGTGATGCTCGTCACCGTGTTCGACGATCACATGGTCGTTTTCGTCGGTGGCCAGCATGTAATGCCTTTCGCCCGTGCCCCATCCTTCCGCCTGCAAGGGACGGGTCACGTTCAGGCCAACCGAATGGGTCGTGGTCGAGCCGTCGGCGCGCAGGGCTTCGTAGGTGAAGCTCTGGTTCCCGACGAAATCCGATTGCGTCATTACCACCGCGAAGGTGTTGTCGGGGTTCACGGTCACATTGCCGTGCTGAACGCCGGAAAGAATGCTGACGCTGACGATATCGTCGCCTGCCGGCTGTAGGGTCGCGACCCGGCCGGCGATGATCGGTGTCTGACCGTCCAAGATGGTGAAGACTTGGCCTTCGCCGCCGTCGCCATCGGTATCCTGCTGTTGCCCCTGCGGGATATCGACCGTTTGCGGGGCAGTGCTGCCGCCTGCGCTGCCTGTTGTCGGCTCTTCTGTCGGCTCTTCGGGCTGCGTCTGCGGCTCTTCTACGACGACCGGGTCCGGAGTGTCCGGAGTTTCCGGCTCGGACGGCATCTGGGGGTCTTCTGCGACGACCGGGTCAGGGGTGTCCGGAGTTTCCGGCTCCGCCGGCGTCTGGGGTTCTTCTGCGACGACCGGGTCAGAGGTGTCCGGAGCTTCCGGCTCGGACGGCATCTGGGGTTCCTCGGCCGGGGCAGGGGGGGTGTCGTCTGTATCTTCGTCATCGGCGACCACGACGTCGTTCACCACGACCGGGTCTGCAACGGACATCGTCGGGTCTTCGTTCTTCTTGTATTTGGTCGATACTCTGCCGGAGGCCGATGCTTCGGTGCTGGACGAGCTGCTCGAGGAGGACCCACCTGCGGCGAAGCCGAGGCCAAGAAGTCCAAAGAGCCATAGGAGCGGGTTCATATACTCTTTTCCTATAGTTTCATTGCCGTTGGAGCCGAAAAACGTGGCGCACTGAAATGTCTTTACTACTCGGGACAAGCGCGTCGGTTTGTGTCAAATTTGAGACGTTTCGACGACGAGCCTGTGGCTTGCCCACTTCGCGGATGAACATAGAGTGCTCGTTCCGTAAACAGAATGCAGGGATACCGAAGTTGGCATGTAAATGCCGAAACAATGGCCATGATCCGCCGCCCAGGGTGTGCGGGTAAATATCCCTTTTTAATCAATGTGTTAATCTTTTGGAAACCATGTTTTCGCAGAATCCCGCGCATGCAGGCATCTCGATCGGCTTCTCAGCGGAAAAATTTTCAAGCGATTGTCCGCTCAGGCGTGTACGCAATGCGCGAAATCTCGCCCAGACTTCAGCTTCTTAAAGAGCGTAATTCAGGACCTTTCGCGGCATTTCTGCCCTGCGAGGGGCGCCGTGGCGCGGCCCTGCTCAGATGTTACCTGGTGAGTCGCGAATTGCGCCGGTTCGGGTGGCGCTGTCTGGTGCTGTCTCCGAAGCTGAAACTTGGGCAGCGACAGCGGATTCTGAGGCAGGCGCAACCGGACATTCTGTTCATGCAGGGTGCGCGCCATCCGCTGAACCGACCGGAGTTCTATCCGGGTCACCGCATCGTCTACGACATGGATGATGCGGACTTCTTTTTGCCACATCTTGCGGGGCCCGTGCAGCGCGCGGTGCCGCAGGTGGCCGGGGTTATCGCGGGGTCGCGTTATATTGCGAACTGGTTCCGGGACCGCGGTGCGACGGCCGACGTGGTCTGGACCGGCGCTCCGGTGTCGGACCGCGTGCCCGTGCCGCATGCGGCCCGCCAGCCGGTCGTGGCCTGGGCGCAGACGCGGCCGATGGACTACCGGCGCGAAGCCGAGATGGTGCGGGATGTCATGGCCCGGCTGGTCCGGCGGTGCCCAGGGGTGCGGTTGCGGCTGTACGACCGGCTGGCCGGGGACGATCCGGCCTTTGCCAACGGGTTCCGGGACCTCGGTATCCCGGTGGAGTGGCGGCCCAGACAGCCGCTTCGTGACTATATCAGGTCTTTTGACGATGTTTCTCTGGGTCTGGCTCCGCTATCGACGGTCACACCGTTTTCCCGCGGCAAGTCGTTCGGCAAGGTCCTGGCCTATCTTGATCGTCGGGTGCCTGTCATCGGCAGCGATGCGGGCGAGCATGGGGTCTTTTTCCGGCCCGACACCGGGGTGATCTCGAACGATCCCGATCGCTGGGTTCAGGCGGCGGCGGATCTGCTGGGAGATGCGGAGGCCCGGCACCGTGTCAGCAATGCCGCCTACGAGGCGTTTCGCACCAGACTGACGGTTCCGGCCGTCACAGAGCGGATCGACGAGGTGCTGCGCAGTCATTTACCATAAGATAGATTCTGCGCCTCTGCGTGATTGCGAGCCTCCGGTTACCTTCTGTGAATGGCCCGCAAAGATTTCGTGGATCAATCGCCCCTTCTTTGGTAAACCTCCTGACGGTGCGTAAAATTGGTGGGGTCCGTGCCGCAGGGTGTTTTTAACCGAGTTAATGCGTTTGTTGTTACTTTAGTTTACGCATACTCGATCATTTATCTGCTGCGAAAGCTGATCGCGATCTGGGGACGGGATGGCGACGATTTCCAGCATGCCGACTGGCTGATCAGTTTCTCGAGTGGCATTGTGCGCCGGGGGTTTTCCGGCGAGATCTTTCTGACCCTGTCCGAAGCGACCGGTATTCACCCGGTGACGCTTGTCAGCCTGGCGCATGCGCTTCTGATCGTGCTGATCATCCTGGCGCTCTGGCGGATCGGGCAGCGGCTTGGCATGACGGATCTGACCACCTTGCTGCTTCTGAGCCCGCTTCTGGTGCTGCTTTGGGTCAACGACATCGGCAATGCGTACCGCAAGGAAATGCTGGGGATCCTGGCCTTTTTGCCGATCGTACTGGCGCCTGGCGCACGGCTGAGCCATGTCGTCTCTTACGGCTTCTATATCTTTGCGGTGGCGTTGCACGAGGCGAATATCTTCTTTGGCCCGGCGTTGATCTATGCGCATTCCCTTACCGCAGACCGGACGCTTGTTCCGGTTTCCACGGTCGTTCTGGGCGTGGTGACACTGGCGGGTGCCGCCTTTGGCCTGATCTTCACCAGCTTGCCCGATACGACAGCGATGTGTCAGCGCATCCTGGACGCCGGGGGCTCCGAGAGCCTTTGTCAGGGCATCATCCCCTGGCTGGCCAGCGGGTTCTCGCGAACCGGCTCGGAGGTTCTGAGCATCCTCGCCTATCACAATGTGCCGCTTGCCGTGCTGAATGGGCTGGCGTGCCTTGCGCTTCTGTTCCTGGTGGCCTCGCGCATCCTGAAAGAGCGCATCGAATGGATCGCGGTCGCGATCGTGTTCCTGACGTTCCTGCCGCTGTTCTTCCTGGCGACCGACTGGAGCCGGTGGCTGTCGATGCAGGCTTTCGCCATCTCGTTCATTCTGCTGATCAAGCTTGCCAAGGCCCCCGATACGGCCCGTCCGCTACCGGTTTTCGTCTTCTTGCCGGCCCTTGCCTTCTGCCTGGTGGTCGGGGTCAAACGGTCGATCCCGGAGCCGGTCGAGGGGCTGGCGTTCAAGATTGCCGAACTGGTCGGCAAGGCAACGCGGGTCGTGTTTTGAGCCGACGCAGGAAGAATACCACGCCACGGCCTTATTTTGTGACTATTCCGACGCTAATTTCAGGTTCCGGAGGCCGTCGATGCAACGCCTGAAACCGTTTCTCTTCTCTGTGAACAAGCGCCTTCGCGGGCCGCAAGGTCCAGTGTCGCGCGAGGTGCTTCAACCCGAGGAAGTCGAGGTCGTCACACCGCCTGCGATGATCCCCGGCAGCATCGACGGGATCGTCTCGGCCGATGCGCGTTCGACGCTGGCGGAACAGCTGGAGCGGATCACGACCACGAAGATGCGGCATGCGCCGCTGGTACGCGAGGTCTTCGAGAACGCCGTGGCGGCCCCCGACGGATTTGCCACCTGGCGCGATGGCGTCCGGTTCAACGAAGCCTTCCTGGCCGATGCGCTTTGGGCGCGCATGAGCCATGTTTCCAGCCTGCGGTTCCCGAACACAGGGGTGAACCGGTACTATTTCGGCCACTGGCTGATGGACGGGCTGTCGACCAGCCTGATCGACACGGAGGATGACGGGGCGCTGATGCTGCCCGATCCGGGCTCGGGCGTTGTTGCGGCCAGCCGGTCGCGCCGATGGTGGAATGTCGTCACCGGCCGGGCCTGTACCGGGACGGGTCGCACCGGCGGGCTGACCCATGCGGACCACTACCGCCGCATGCTCGATCTGGATCCGGTGCCAGAGACGCTCGTTCGGGCCGACCGGCTGATCACCTATCGGGATTGGGGGCAAGGCAGTCACAAGCGCGCGCGCTACCAGCGGATGCGTCAACGGATCCGCGACCATTTCACGGCGTCCGCGCCATCGACCGGGGTTTATATCCGCCGCGGCACGACCGGTCTGGTCCGAATGATCGAGAACGAGGATGCGATTTGCGAGACGCTGGCCGCCCGCGGCTGGACCATTCTGGATATCGCGGAGGTCAGTGTCGAAGATCTGTTCTATCACATCCACGGCACCCGGATCGTCGCCGGGATAGACGGAAGCCATCTGAACCACGCCATTCTGATGCTGCCCGATGACGGCGGGCTGATGGTCCTGGCGCCGCCGGACCGCTTCACGTCGACCCATATGGATCATTCCCGGGGGGCCGGGCTGGGGTCGGGCTATGTGGTGCTGGAGGGGCTGGGCGGGTCGTACCGGACCAGCGCCGAGGCCATTCTGAAGACGGCGGACATGATGCTGGAGGCGATCGGCCGGCGGTCAGACGCGCTCTCGGGGGCGCGGCCGGATCTCCTCCGCCCCGTCACCGAGGAAGAGCGTCGCCAGCCGGGCGGCCTCGATGTCGATGTCGAACTCGGCAGTGACACGCGCCCGGCCAGCCGCCCCCATGGCGGCCCGTAGCGCCGGATCGCGGGCCAGCCGCCGAATGGCGTCCGTCAGATGCGCGGCATTGCCAGGCGGCACCAGAAGCCCGCTTTCGCCGCTCTCGACCAGCTCGCCGACGCCCGCGACCGTTGTGGCGATGACAGGCCGCGAGGCGGCGAAGGCTTCCATCAGGCAGACGGGCACGCCTTCGGCGAAGCTGGGCAGAACGAAGATATCCGCTCCCTTCAGCACATCGACGACTTCGTCCTGGCTGAGATAACCGGTAAAGCGCACCCGGTCGCCCAGCGGTTTGGCCGCGTCCTCGATCAGGGCGCGGTCCGGCCCGTCGCCGACGATGGTCAGGCGCAGATCGGGCAACTCGTCGGCCAGATCGCGCATCGCCTGGAGCAGCAGGCGGAGCCCCTTGACCGGAGCGATGCGCCCGACGAAGACCAGCTCGCAGGTCTCGCGCACAGGCGCCGGATCGGTCGCATAGCGGTCCGGATCGACGCCGCAATGGATGATATGGATCCGTTCCCAATGGGCCGGGTCCGAGAAGAACATCAGCTGGGCGCGGGCATAGTTGGAAATCGTCGCCACGAAGCGCGCGCGCGCGGCCTTTTCGCCGATCCGCCAGCGCAGAGGTTCGAAGAAGTCCGCGGGTCCATGCAGGGTGAAGCTGTAGGGAATGCCGCTGATTTCCGAGGCCAGCATCGCCACCGTGGTGCTGCCGGTGGTGAAATGGCTGTGCATATGGGTGACCCCTTCGGCCTTCATATGGCGGATCAGGACAGTGGCTTCGAGAAAGTAAATTGCCTGATATAGAGCCGCTTTCAGTCCCGGTGCGCGGGTTTTCCAGGCCAGCCGCAGGGCACGCAGGTAAGCGCCTGGGTTGCTGAACAGCAGGCGCTGCGCGGCCAGAAGCCTGAGCGGGTTCTTCATCTGCTCGATGACGTAATAGGTGGTCGCGGCTGCCTCTTTCTCGGCCGGGCCCTTGTGCTGTTCGGGCGGCGTCCGGCGCATCGAACATGTGATCACATCCAGGCCAAGCTTTCGAAGGCCCGCGATTTCGCGCTGAATGAAGGTCAGCGAGACCAGCGGGTACTCACCGGCGATATAGGCGATCTTGGGGGTCACCGATTGCGCCGTCTCTGCCAGGCCCAGGTGTCCTGGCACATGGCGTCCAGATCGCGGGTCGCCTGCCAGCCAAGCCGGTCCGCAGCGCGTGTCGGATCGGCCAGCGAGGTGGCGACATCGCCCGGCCGCCGGTCTGTGATCACATAAGGCACGGGCTTGCCGCTGGCCGCCTCGAAGGCGCGGATCATCTCCAGCACCGAATAGCCCTGCCCGGTGCCCACGTTGATCGCGTGAACGCCCGTCTCGCGGACGGTCAGACCGAGCGCGGCCAGATGCGCGGCCGCCAGATCCAGCACGGGGATATAGTCACGCACTCCGGTGCCGTCGGGCGTGGGGTAGTCGTTTCCGAAGACCGACAGTTTCTCGCGCCAGCCCACCGCCACTTGCGAGATATAGGGCATCAGGTTGTTCGGCACGCCATCGGGGGCTTCGCCGATCATCGCCGAGCCATGGGCGCCCACGGGGTTGAAATAGCGCAGGTTCACCGCTGCGAGCGTATCTTGCGCGCGGCCCCAGTCCTCGACGATCTGTTCGACCATGCGTTTCGACTGGCCATAGGGGTTGGTGGGCCTGAGTGGATGGTCTTCCGGGATCGGCACCTGATCGGGATCGCCATAGACCGTTGCAGAGGACGAAAAAACGAGCCTGTTACAGCCGATTTCGGTCATTTCCGCGAAAAGTGCCAGGCTGCCTGCGACATTCACCCGGTAGTATTCGAGCGGCTCGGACATCGCTTCGCCAACGGCCTTCAGCCCGGCGAAATGGATCGTTGCCTCGGGCTGAAACCGCTTGAAGGGGGCCGTCAGGACGCCGGGCGTGGTGATGTCCAGCTCTTCCACTTCCGCCGCGCGTCCGGCAATCGCCGCAATGCGGTCGGGCACGTCGCGTTCGGCATTGACGAAACTGTCGAGGACCAGAACCTCGTGTCCGGCCTCCAGCAGTGCAACGACGGTATGACTTCCGATATATCCGGCCCCGCCGGTCACTGCGACACGCATGACGAACCTCCTAACACCGGCATCGGTCTGCCGTCCGGGGCGGGTTGGCGCAACAGTTTTTTGCCAGGTGGCGGTGCGGCTGATGCGCTCTGGGCACGGGTGGCCTGTCTCGGTTCCGGGGCGGCTTGCCCTCTGCCCCGGCCCGTGGTCTTTGGGGGGCCGTAGTGTAACGATGAAACGATTTTGAAAGAGAGTGCCCATGACACTTCACCCCGTCATTCTCTGCGGCGGTTCGGGGACACGGCTCTGGCCGTCCTCGCGTAAATCCTATCCCAAGCAATTTGCGCCTCTGCTGGGTGAAAACAGTCTCTATCAACAGACTTTGCGGCGTCTTTCGGGGGAAGGCTTCGCTGCGCCCGTGATCATGACGGGCGAGGATTTCCGCTTCATGGCGGTCGAGCAGGCCGAGGCGATGGGGTGCATGGATGCCCGCGTTGTGGTCGAGCCGACGCCCCGTGATACCGCGCCCGCCATTCTGGCGGCGGCGCTGATGCTGGAAAGCACGCCGGACGATCTGATGCTGATCGCGCCGTCGGATCACATGATCGCGGATGTGGCCGCCTTTCATGCCGCCGTCGAGACCGGCCGGGCGGCCGCCGAAGACGGCGCGCTTGTCACCTTCGGGGTCACGCCGGACCGGCCCGAGACCGGCTATGGGTATCTGCAGCTTGCGGGGCGTCCGAGCGGGGCGACCAGCGTCACGAAGTTCACCGAGAAGCCCGACCTGGACACCGCGAAAAGCATGCTGGAGGCCGGGCATTATCTATGGAACGCGGGGCTTTTCATGGGGCGCGTGAAGGATTTCATCGCCGCTTTTGAAAAATATGCACCCGAACTGGTCGAACCGGTGCGCGCCGCGGTGGCCGGTGCCGGGTCCGATCTGGGCTTCACCCGGCTGGAAAAGACCGGCTTCGAAGCCGCCCGCGCCATTTCGCTGGACTATGCGGTCATGGAAAAGGCCGATTGGGTCGTGGCCGTGCCGCTGGATTGCGGCTGGACCGACCTGGGAGCCTGGGATGCGCTTTGGGCGGCCTCTGCACAGGATGCGGCCGGCAATGCCACGGCGGGCGATGTCACGCTGATCGACTGCAAAGGCTCTTACCTGCGGGCCGAGGACGGCAATATGGCGGTTGTGGGTCTGGGGCTGAAGGACACGGTCGCGGTGGTGATGCGCGATGCCGTGCTGGTGGCCGACAAATCCCGGTCGCAGGACGTCAAGAAGGTGGTCGAACAGCTGCGTGCGGCCAAGCACGACCAGGCCGATGACTATCCCCGGTTTCACCGGCCCTGGGGCTGGTACGAGACGCTGTGTCTGGACACGCGCTTCCAGGTGAAGCGGATCATGGTCAAGCCGGGCGGCGTTCTGTCCCTGCAGAGCCACCGGCACCGGTCCGAACACTGGATCGTGGTGGCGGGCACGGCCGAGGTGACAATCGGCGACGAGGTGAAACTCGTGACCGAGAACCAGGGGGTTTACATACCGCTTGGCGAAAAGCACCGCATGGCGAACCCGGGCAAGGTGCCGATGTATCTGATCGAGGTGCAGACGGGCGCTTATCTGGGTGAGGACGACATCGTCCGTTACGAGGATATCTACGACCGCAGCTGATCAGTCCTGGGCGACCCCGGTCAGCGGATAGCCGGTGACCACCTGCCAGACGGTTTCCTGCATCAGCCGGGCAACCTCTGGCCCCGGATCGTCGGCGGCTGTGCCATCGGCCTTCAGAAGCGCATGCGGCAGGCCGACGGGGGACCGCCCGTAAAGCACCGCGTAATGCGTAAGCGCCATCAGATAGGCGCCGTAGTCGTTGAAGTGGATGTCGTCGTAAAAGAGGCCTTGGCGGTCGCGGATCGGGCCGACGCCCCCTGCCCCTTCGACCGCGCGCGTGAATGCCGCCATGACCTGGCCGCCGGGGATCATGTAGATCGGCCGGGTGACATCGCCATAGGCCAGCGCGCGGCGCAGGATCTCGCCTTCCCAGTAAAGACCCAGATCGTTGTCCAGCAGGTTGAGCCAGTCTTCTCTTTCCAGCGAGTGCCAGCTTTCGTAGAAATAGATCCTGCTTTCCGGGTTCGCCTCCCAGGCGGCCACGCTCCATTTGCGCAGGTACTCGTGCGGGTCGTGGTACTTGATCGCCGAGCGGATCGGAAGCGCCTCGGTCAGCACGACGGCGTCATAGTCTCCGGAGGCCATCGCTTCATGCGGTTCGCGGTACTCGGGATGGCCGTTCGAATCCTCGAACCCCTTGACCTCGATATCCGGCTCCCAGTGTTCGCGCAGGTTGGCGCCCCAGCCAAGCTGGCTGTGAAAGGCATGCCCGGCCCCGGCAAGCTGGCGCAGCATGGCGGGCATGTCCTGCCCCACAAGGCTGTGGCCAAGGTGATAGACCGTCAGTGACCCTGCGGCCGGCGGCGGCGGCACCCGGTAGATCTCCTGCAGCGTCGCGTCATCGACGGGCGCCGGTGTGCAGCCCCGCAGCCCCATCCCGCAGGCGGTCAGCAGCAGCGGCAGAAGCAACAGCTTCCATGTTCCGAAGAGGCGCCTCATGTTCGAACCGCGCCCAAGCCATCCAACGGGCCATTTCTTTGCAACATCAGCATTCTTCCAGACATCGGGGTGAATTGCCGCACCAGGACCGGCGCGGATCCGGGGTGGGCTCTAGCCCAGAAGGGAGAATTTTTCAACGGCAACAGCACGTCCGGCGTCGATGCAACAACTGGCGCATTGTTTTCGATTTGCCCAAAAATGCATCTTGGTGAAAGCCGCTTGCAGATGGTACCTTTCGTCGGGGTGGACTGCCGAAGGCACAGTATTAGTTTGCAGTCTTTCTGTTGGGGTAATGTTAAGCGGAGACGGTAGTGACCAAAGATTTTTTGCCTGTATCCAGGCCGTTTTTGGACAGGGATGAGTTGACGGCCATTGGCGGCGTTTTTGAGAAACGCTGGCTGGGCCAGGGGGAAGAAGTAGCTGCATTCGAGGAGGCGTTGGGCCGGTATCTGGGCGCGAAACATGTGATCGCGATCAACACCGGAACGACTGCGCTGCAATTGGCCATGCATGCGCTGGAGCTTGGGCCGGGCGACGAAGTGATCGTTCCCTCGATGACCTTTTGCGCCTCGATCCAGGCGATCACCGCCACCGGCGCCACGCCGATCTTCTGCGAGGTGACCGACACGGATCTGAACATGGATGTCGAAGACGTCCGGACCCTGATCACCGAGCGGACCCGTGCCATCATGCCCGTGCATTATTGCGGTAATGCCTGCGACATGGATGCCATCCTGCAGTTGGCCGAAGACAAGGGTCTGACGGTGATCGAGGACGCGGCACACGCGTTCGGCAGCAAGTACAAGGGCCGGATGATCGGCTCGTTCGGCCATTTCACCTGCTTCAGCTTCGATCCGATCAAGAACATCACCTCTGGCGAGGGCGGTGCGATCGTCACGGCCTCGGACGAGATGGCGGACCGGCTGAGAAAAATGCGCATGCTCGGCATCGACCGCAACCGGCCCTCGGGCAGCGGCGGGGAGTACGATGTCGTCGTGCAGGGCTATCGCTTTCACATGAGCAATATGAATGCGGCCGTCGGATTGACCCAGCTGGCGCGGGCGCATGATTTCCAGGCGCGCAAGTCCGAGATCGTGAACCGCTACAACGCCGAGTTCGCGGGGCTCGAGCATATCACGCTTCTGGACTGGAACATGCCGGATACGTTCGCATTTTCCTATGTGCTGCGGGTCACTGCGGCGCACCGCGATGCGTTCCGGGCGCATCTGAAGGACTGGGGGGTCGGGACGGGTATGCATTATCCGCCGAACCACCTGTTGTCCTATTACTCCCGCGACAACGTGCGGCTGCCCCGGACCGAGAAGATCGCGCAGGAGATCGTGACCATCCCGCTCTATTACGAGATGACGGATGCGGACGTTGACCGTGTGATCGAGGCGGTTTCGAGCTTCGCCGTGGAAAGCGAGTACCGGTTGGCCAGCGGCCAGTAGGCTTCAGACGGAAGCGACCGTCGCGGTGAAAACGGCGGTTGCGATTACCAGCTGGCTGACCCGGTCGGTGGCGGCGAAGACGATCGGATCGTCCGTCATCGCGCCGCGGTGGGTTTTGATGACCATGCGCATCTTCCAATAAAGGAGGAGCGGGCAGATCAGCCAGAGCAGGCCGGGTTTGTCGTAAAGCGCCTGCACCGTGTCCGAGCTGATATAGAGCGCCAGAACCAGAACCGCGGCGTGGCCCGCGGCAATCGCCATGCCGCGCAGGATGGGCAGGTCCTCGACCTCATAGGCGCGCCCGGCGCTGGCGCGTCCGGTTTTCATCTGGTCGGTCAGCTCGGCCTGCCGTTTGACGGCGGCAAGCCCAAGGAACAGGAACATGGAAAAGCCCAGCATCCAGGGCGAGAGGACCACGCCCGCCGCAGCCCCTCCGGCAATGATCCGCACCGTGTAAAGCCCCGCCAGCATCAGGACATCGACGATCAGCTTGCGTTTCAGCCAGAGCGAATAGGCAAATGTCGCCAGAAGATAGAGCACGAGGGTTCCCAGAAAGCCGGGGTTTCCGGTGGCCAGGCCAAGGACAAGCGCACCGACAAGCAAGCCGCCCGCCATCAGAAGACCCGTATCGGCGGTCAGATCTCCGGCCGCGAAGGGACGCTTGCATTTGCGGGGGTGCGCCCGGTCGGATGGCAGATCGACAAGATCGTTGATCACATAGACGGCGCTGGCGGTCAGGCAGAAGGCCATGAAGCCCAGAATGACAGAGAAAAGCCCGGACAAGTCATGGGCCGCCAGGATCGGCAGAAACAGAAGCAGGTTTTTCACCCACTGGTGCGGCCGGAGCGCCCTCAGCATGGCCATCTGTTTGCCCTCGGGGGGATCGATATGGCTGATGTCGGGATTGGCCGCAGCGGCCGCGGTTTTCAGACCCTGGCCCGCGCCCACGGTGATCGCCCGCCGCGCCGCCGCCCAGACCGGCAGATCCGCCTGTGAATCGCCGATATAGTCAAACTTCTTCGGTCCGAAATGCTCGGTCAGGAAGGCCGCCTTGGCGGCCCCTTTCAGGTTTTTCCCTTCGGCTGTGCCATAGGCTTCGTCAAAAAGCCCCGTCGCCTCGGCGATGGCGGTGACCTGGCGATGATCCGCGGCCGAGACAAGCGCGGTGCGCCGCCCCGCGGCACGCGCCGCGCGCAGGCTTTCAATCACGGCCTCGTTCAACGGCAAATCGGCGGGGTCCAGGATGCCCTCGTCCGCCAAACGCGCTTTCAGGCCAGCACGTCCTTCCGCGATCCACCCCGGAAGCTTCAGAAGGCTGAACGGTGCCCTAACCACCTGCCCGATCAATGTTTCGTGCAGTGTGTCGGTTCGGCTGAGCGTTCCGTCCAGATCGACGACAAGGACGATCTCCGCGTCAGCGGCGGTTTCGGCTTCGGCGGTCATTCCCTGGGGTCCTTCGTTCCGGGGCGACAATATCGGGATGTCCCTGACAAACCAACCATCCGTTCAGGTCGATGAATATCCTGTCCTGCGGACAAGTTGCCGGCGTACCCAGTCGTCGAAGGGCTGGTAACAGATCCAGGCAATAACGCCGCCGACAATCGCAAAGATCATGTTGCCGACCGCGCCGGCAACGGCAAACTTTTCTAGAACGTCCCGGAACTGGAAGTGGGTGAGGTAGATCATCAGCGATGCGCTGGCGATCTGCCGCGCCGGTGCGACCAGCACACGCGGAATTGGCACCTGTGGCAGGAAGATCACCAGCGGGACCAGGAAGAGCGTGACCTTGATCTCGCCCGACATCAGACCCCATCCAATCAGGAAGAGTGCCAGCGTGATTGCCTTTTTCTGAAGGCTATCGGCGGCCTGGGCCAGCACCCCGCAGACGAAGATCCAGCCCATCAGGTGCGGCAGCCGCATGAACAGCACCTTTTCGGTATACTCGGTTCGGGTCAGAACCAGCAACACCGAGAGACCCGTCAACACGGCAAGCGGGACAAAGGGGTCGTCGGTCAGTCTTGCGCACAGGCCCTCTGCTTTCAGGACCGGAAACATCACGAACGTCAGGATCAGGAGGATCTGCAGATAGATCGCGATGAACCAGACGGCGCCGGGATAGAACGGATCGATCCAGTTGGTGATCATCAGATATGACAATGGTCCGCCATATCCGCCGACAAGCCAGACCACTGTAATCGCGGCCCAGCTGAGCAGCAGGATGCGGATCAGAAGGATCGGGACCGGCCAGATCGAGCGGGTCTGCAGGACCACCGGCAGGGTCAGGGCGCCAAAGGTCATGCCGGCCACGAAGAGCAGCACGAAAACGCCCCCGCCGCCGTAGTCATAGGCATCGAAATGCGCGCCCACGATCAGGGTGATCGCCAGTGCACGCAGGAATGTGGGGGTGTCCATCCAGCCGATAAAGCCGGAGGAGCGTTTGATCCCTTCAAGCTCGGCGATGCTGCGCGTGGTCCAGTCTTCGGGGAGATCTCCCAGAAGTTTCTCCAGATCGAGCGCCGCGGCCAGATAACTGAGGCTGTCGCCTCCCAGATCGCTGAAGCTGTGGTCGGGACGAATGTCGGTGTTTGGAAAGTGATGCCGGAATATCTCTTGTACGCTGTCTTTCCGGCGCTTCAGAAACCGCGACAGAAGGCCCGGCTTCTCTTCGGACCTGTGCGGCGCGGCCAGGGTGTCGATCAGTCTGGCAACGGCCGGATTGTCGATCTTGCCGTTGGCGTGCCGGGGCAGTGCATCGATCTCGGTGACCTGAAAGGCGGTTTCCGGCACTTTCATCCAGCCGGCGAGGTCTCCGGCCACTTCGGCGGAGAAGTCGGATGTGCCGGCCGCATTGGCCAAGAGCACGTGCAGTGTTTCGTCCCGGGCCCCGACCGCCGCCTCGGTCCCCTGCTCGGCGAGGTGCTTTTCGACCTCGTCGAGGCTGATCCGCAATCCGAAGATCTTCACGAAGCGACTGGCCCGGCCGACGATCTCGAAAAGCCCGTTCTCGCGTTTCGCGATATCGCCGGTCTTCAGAATGTCCGGGCCTTGCGGCAACGCCAGATCCGCGTCGCTTGTCGCATAGCCCATCATCACGTTGGGGCCGCGATAGACCAGTTCTCCCGCCGTGCCATCGGGCAAGGGGTTGCCGGTCTCATCCGCCACCCAGATCTCGCCCCCGGGGACAGATACGCCAATCGATGCGGGCGCATCGAAGGCTCGCTTGGGGGGCAGGTAGGAAATCCGCGGTGCCGCTTCGGTCTGGCCGTACATCACGAAGAACGACCAGCCTTCCTGCCGCCCGCGCTCGGCCCAGGCCCGCACGCGCGCCGGCGCCAATCGCCCGCCCGCCTGGGTGACATAGCGCAGGCGCTTCAGGTGATCGGTCCGGATCTGCCCCTGATCCATCAACTCGAAACTGTGCGGAACGCCCGCCAGACTGGTGCATCCCGCCTGCTCGAAGAGCGCCCAGAAATCCGGCTCGAGGACCGAGCCTTCGGTCAGTACCAGCGCGCCCCCGGCGGCCAGATGCGAGTTCACAACCGACATGCCGTAGGAATACTGGAACGGCAGCGCCATCGGCGCACGGTCCTCCGGGGTCAGTTCCAGATAGGTCGCGATGGCGCGCGCATTGGCGTCGAGATTGGCGTAAGACAGCCGTACCCATTTCGCCGCGCCGGTGGACCCGGAGGTCGACAGAAGCACGGCAAGGTCGGGATGGTACGCTGGCGCGGTCACGCTCTCGAAGGTTTCCAGCCGGTCTTCTGCCGCGTCATAGAGATAGGAGAGCGTCAGACCCGTATGCGCTCCCTGATCTTCCGACAGGAGAAGCACCGGGCATTGTGCCTGCAACGCGGCCAGATAAGCCACGTACTGACGATAATGTCCGGAACAGCGAAGCCCGATCAGGCCGTTTCCAAGCGTCAGGCGGTCCCGGAATGCGGCGATATCCGCCGCCAGTCCGGCGTAATCGACCGAAGACCCGTCGGGAAGGACGAATGCCGTCCTTTCCGATGTCGGGGGACCCCAAAACTCATTCATGCGCCTTTCGAAGCGAATTTTGCCCCGATAAGTCAATCAGGCTGACAAGGCGCTCTGAATTTAGGCACTGACTGCGACTTTCAGGCCGCGTTCGACAGGCTGTGGCATGTGGATCGATGCGCGCACGAGTTGCTCGATGCGCCCCGCCCATGCATCCCACGAGAGTTCTCTGCTGCGTTCGAAGGCGGCATCGGACATCATCGCATAGGCTTCGTCCTGGACGGTCATTCCGGCGATGGTTTGCGCCCAATCGCCGGGCGCGGCGAAAGCTGGCAGCATCCGGCCCGTTCCCGGTCCGACAAGCGATCCGACCCCGCCGGTTTCGCTGGCGATCACCGGGGTGCCATGGGCCATGGCTTCGGCGACGACCATCGGCGTGCAATCGGCGCGGCTTGGCAAGAGCAGGATATGCGCCTCTTTGTAAAGGCGGGCCAATCGCGCGGCCTGGCGCGGGCGGTTCTTGTTCAGAAAGCCCGCATAGGTGATGGCCGGGTGGTGTCGCAGATGCTCGGGGCAGCGCCCGACGACCGTCAGATGCGCGTCCAGATCCATCGCCCGCAGCCTCTCCAGAGCGGCAACCGCGATGTCCCCGCCCTTGCGCACCCAATCGAGGCCGACAAAGAGCAGATTGATCCGGTTTAGAGACGGTTTTTCCGGGCACATGGCGGGCAGGCGGTCGAAGTTCACGCCGAAGGGAGCGACCTCTGCCCGGAGCCCCGGCAGGGCCAGATCGCGCGGCGCGCGGTCTGCGATCTCGGGCGAGGAATAGACAGTGCGCAGGGCGCCTTTCGCCACGCGTGTCTCTTTTGCGTCGGCGTCGGCCGGCACCCGCCAGCCATAGGCCTCGCGCAGGAAATCCGGCGTGGCATCGGTGACATGCACAAGCGGGCACTCCGGGTGATCACAGAGCATCTGGTCCAGCAGATCGGTGGCGACCAGTCCGACGACGGCGTCCAGCCCCCTGGGTGCAATGCGGCTCCGATCGATGGCCGGGGCCCGGCGACGCAGCACCTGTGCGATCGGGTTCCGGGGGCGATGGCCAAGAACGGTCAGGGTCAGGCCCGGACGGCGTTTCAGCGCCTGGGCGGCGAAATAGGCCGTCCCGGAGAAGGCTTGCCGGTCATATGGATTGTGCGGCGACAGGAACCCCAGCGACAGCGGATGCTCGACGGGTCGAAACGGGTGGATGGACATGGACTTGGCATACCTCGCGGCGATCACTGCCCGGACTGCCCGGGCGGGCACTCACCCCGGCCCCGTTTACCGTTTCTTTGGTTATCCAAGTGTTAAGAGCGAACGCCCAGTTGAGCGGCTGGTAAGCAATAGCGCCGATAACCCCGGGCGACTTTCGCCAGCAGGAGACCCCCATGCCGAACGCTTTCCAAGACCGCCACCGCCGTCCGAGCGATCCGCCGATCACGGCCTTCGACATCACGCCGGATGACGGAACCGATCTGCCTCATGTGACGACCGCGCTCAATGTGGCGACGCCGGGCACCGTGCGGGTCACGACGCTGGACGGTTCGGTCACCGATCTGACCGTGCATCCAGGCCATGCCTTTCCGGTCTGTGCCCGCCGGGTCTGGCAGACCGGCACAAGTGCCACGGGTCTGCGCGGTCTGCTCTAGCAATTCCGCAACAACGCGCGGAATTGACCCCCTGCCGCCTTGCAATGCGGTGGGGGTTCGGCGAAGGGAGTATCGGTTTTTCAAGTAACGACGTACCGGTCCCATGTCCGCGACCCCGCCGCCTTTCCTGATCATCTCGCCCTGTCGCAATGAAGCGGCCTATATGCGCCGCACGCTGGACAGCATGGTGGCGCAGACGCTTAAGCCGACGCTTTGGGTGATCGTCGACGATGGCTCGACCGACGAGACGCCTGCGATCCTGGCCGAGTACGCCGCCCAGCATGACTGGATCCGTGTTGTCCCCAAACCAGACCGTGGCCACCGGGCCGTCGGCCCCGGCGTGATCGAGGCGTTTTATGCCGGGTTAGAGACGGTTCGCGCGGAAGATTACGACTATCTGGGCAAGCTCGACCTCGATCTGGACCTGCCGCCCCGATACTTCGAGATCCTGATCGGCCGGATGGAAGACGACCCCCGCATCGGCACCTGCTCGGGCAAGCCTTACATCATGCGGGGCGGCGAACTGGTCTCGGAAAAGAAAAGCGACGACATGTCGGTCGGCATGACCAAGCTCTGGCGGCGCACCTGTTTCGAGGCGATCGGGGGCCTCGTGCGGGAAGTCATGTGGGACGCGATCGATTGCCACAAGGCGCGCCAACTGGGCTGGCGGGCCGTGTCCTGGGACGAGCCCGACCTGCGCTTCGAGCACCTGAGGCCCATGGGATCGTCCCAGACCTCGATCTATACCGGCAAGCGGCGGCACGGCTTCGGCCAGTACTTCATGGGCACCGATCCGTTCTATTTCACCGCCACCGCGATCTATCGCTCCATCGAGCCACCGTTCCTCCTGGGCGGGCTCTCGATGCTGCAGGGCTATTTCGGCGCCCTGCTGAAAGGCGAACGACGGCTGGACGATCCCGAGTTGCGCGCCTTCATCCGCGCCTATCAGCGCCGCACGCTGAAAGTGGGGCGCGCCCGCGCCATGGCCGAGGTCGAGGCCGACCGCGCGCATCTGTTCCAAAGCTCAGCCGTGTGAGGCGCGCCAGGCCGCGACCGTGTCCATGGCCGCCCGGATGGTGACATCCATGTCCATATAGCGATAGGTGCCGAGCCGCCCGACGAACGTGACGCCCGCTTCGGCCTCCGCCGCGGCCTGATAGCGCTCCAGCATGTCGTCGCCCGCGGTACGATGGACCGGGTAGTAGGGAATGTCGCCTTCATCGCAGGCCCGGCTGTATTCGCGGAAGAGGATCGAACCTTCGGGATTTTCCCAGGGGCTGAAATGCTTGTGTTCGGTGATCCGGGTCCAGGGCACGTCTTCGTCGCAATAGTTCATCACGGCGCAGCCCTGTACATCGCCCTCCCCTTCGATCTCTTCGAAATCCAGCGTGCGATACTGGAGGCGTCCGAACTTGTAGCCGAAATAGGTGTCGACCGGGCCTGACCAGAAGACATGGTCGAAATCGCCCACGCGGCCGGTCTCGAGCTTCTGGTTCAGCGTCACGGTGATGTTCGGGTGATCGAGGATCCTGCCCACCATATCGGTATAGCCGCTCTCCGGCATGCCCTGGAACCGATGCGCGAAATAGTTGTCGTCGTAATTGAAGCGCACCGGCAGGCGTTTGAGGATGCTGGCCGGTATCTCGGTCGGCTCGCGGCCCCATTGCTTGCGCGTGTAGCCGAGGAAGAACGCCTCATAGAGCTCGGGGCCGATGAACCGAAGCGCCTGTTCCTCGAAGTTCTGCGGCTCCTCGATGGTCTGATCGGCGCGGGCGGCGATGAAGGCACGGGCCTCCTCGGGGCTGAGCGTCTCGCCGAAGAACTGGTTGATCGTCAGAAGATTGATCGGCAGCGAAAAGACCCGCCCGCCCGTCGTGGCCTTCACCCGGTTCACATACGGCTTGAAGGTCTGGAACCGGTTTACATAGGCCCAAACCTCTTCGTCGTCGGTGTGAAAGATATGCGGTCCATAGCGGTGAACCATGACGCCGGTGCGTTCGTCACGTTCGGTATGGCAGTTTCCGGCAATGTGATCACGGGCCTCGAAAATGCTGATCTTGTGACCTTCCTCGGCAAGCGCCCGACCGATCACTGCACAGGACAAACCCGCTCCTGCCATGCCGATATGCATCACTGATACCCTCTCGGAAAACTAGTCGTGGGCTTGCTAACATAGATGTGCTAGTCGGCCAAAGTTCGGTCAATTGGTTGCGTTGTTTTTGCGGCCCGCGTCAGGAAAGATGGCAACAGTCATGGGTCAGCCCGGCATTCCCACGACAACCCGAAAGAGATTGCGGCAGGTCGGACGGCGCCTGATGCGCGGGGCGCCGGGAAAAGCACTGGTTCGTGCCTCTGGCGGGCGAAAGCGATTTCTTCTGGTCAGCGATCGGGCTGCTTACACCAGCGAACAGCAATTCGCCCCGCTCTTCCGATATGCCACCGGGATTGCGGTGCGCACGGGTCTTTTTTTCGAGACCATGACGCCTGACGCGGCCCGGGCCCTTACGCCGGAGGATCTGGCGGGGGTGCAGGCGGTCGGGCTGAAACTGGGTTACGAGACACCGGCCAAAGAGGCCGAGGCACTGGCCGAGCGGCTGTTCGGGACAGCACGCCGCGCCGGTGCCCGCGCGGTTGTCTTTGATGGTCACGACGATCTGTCGGTGCTTTGGCCCGGCGTGATCGACGCCGCGGACACATGCATAAAGAAGCACCGCTACAGCGACCGCGAGACCTACAAGAAGGTCTTCGTCGGCAAGTCGAACCTGACCGACTACGTGCATCGAACCTACGGGTTTTCCTTCGAAGGCAACATCATCCCGTCGTCGGGCGGGCTGACGGATGCGCAGATCGACAAGATCGTGCTGGGCTGGAACATCGCGCTTGACGACAAGATCCATGATCTGGCCCGGGATGTGCCTGCGGCGGCGCTTGATGCACCGCGCCAGACCGATCTTCTCTGCCGCGCCAGTGTGCCGCCCGAGGTCTGGACCTATTCGATCCGGGATGCCGCCGTGCAGGCAATCAATGCGCTCTCCGGCAGGTGCCGCGTGCATGCGCCCACCGACCGGGTGCCGCCTGCGGAATACTACCGCGAGATGTTCGACGCGAAGATTTGCGTCAGCCCCTTCGGCTACGGCGAGCTTTGCTGGCGCGACTTCGAGGCGATCCTCTGCGGCTGTCTATTGATCAAACCGGATATGAGCCATGTCACCACCCGGCCCGATCTTTTCGTGCCGGGCGAAACCTTCCTGCCGGTGGCCTGGGATTACACCGACCTCGAACGCGTCGCCACGGGCATTCTGGCCGATGATGCGGAACGCCAGCGCATTGCGCAGGCGGCCCGCGCGCGGCTTCTGGCGGCGCTGACCCGTGACAGCTTTCTGGATACTTTCGAGGCAACCATGCGTGCCGCGGGCGTGCTTAGCCCGGCGGTGGATTGAGCGCGCCTTCGGTGCGGGGCGCTGTCCGCTCTGCGGCCTCGAAGTCGTAGTAGGGGAACTTGCCCAGGTCCGAACCGATGACGCTTTCGGGGCGCGGCAACGGCAGGGTTGCGGGACTGGCATAGGTGGAGGGGATCGGTGAGCGCAGCGATTTCCGGTCCAGCCGCAGCGTCCAGCCGCCGCTCCAGGTGCTGCCCGAGACATTGGTGATCCGGACCCCCCCGCTTTCATAGGCGACCGTGAAATCGCCCCGCTCGGCGTGATACATCGTGCTGCCAAACCGGATCCGGTGCAGCGTATCGACCCCCTGGATCGCCTGCCAATAGGCCTGATTGGTGCCGCTCGGATAGGCCACCGTGAAGCTACCATTGTTGCCCACCGACGAGCCCAGCGTTCCGTTCTCCTGGCCGAACTCATTGTGCAGCACGCCCTTATAGCGCGGTGTGACTCCCGGGACCGCCGTGGCCAGGCTGACGCTGCCCGGCGCCGGGACCGGCGTGTTGAGCGTCGGCGCAAAGGTCAGGTTGTTTTCGACCGTGAGGTTCTGGAACCCTTCGCTGTCGGCCAAGGGGGTCCAGCCGTGACCTGGATCGTTCGCTGCGCTTTGAAGGTTCAGGAAGGTGTTGCCATAGGCCTGAACGGGAATTGCCAGGTTCTGCGGGTTTTGGGTTTCGCCCACCAGGTTGACGCCGCCGCTCCATGTCAACGGCTTGAACCCGGGCACATCGGGCAGGATGCCGAGGGTGTTGCGCACGCTCAGCCCGCCGTATTCGGAACGGACAAAGCTTTCGAAGGTCATGGCCGAGCCGATCAGAAGCGCCCGGTCGATCAGGTGGTTGCCGGGGTTTTCCTGCGTGCCCGTGTTGTTGCCCTTGAAGCTGATGACGGTATTGCCGCCCTCGCAGACCAACCGCTCGAGGATTGTGCTTACGTCCCCATTTCCATTCGTGTTCAGCCTGAGACAGGGCTGATCGGTCCGGTCGAACCAGCCGTTGCGCGAGAAGAAATCGCAGCACGCCATATACATGTGCCCGATCGAGCCATATCGGAGCGGCCCGTGATCGTTCCACATGCCATTCTTGCCCTCGCCGTTCGGTGCGCCATTTCCGGCATCCACGTTCTGTGCCACGCGCGTCCCGATCAGCGCATAGCTGGCCGCCAGCGAGTCGTGGAAGAAGATCCCGTAATCCCGCCAGTCGGTGGCCGTGCAATCGGCAACAGTGACATGGCTTGCCTGATCGTTCACGCCCAGCCAGAGACCGGACAGACCGCGAAAATCGCATTGGCTGAGCGTGTAGTGGCAAGCTTCCGGATTGGAGATGAAGCTCACCGGTGACCGGCTATCGATCCCGGTCTCTGACGCGGCATCCCAGCCACCGCGAAAGTCGATGTTCTCGATGGTCAGCTGATCGACCGGATTGTTCGCGGCATTGCCCGAGATCTGGAACACGAACTGCGAATCGAGGCAGCGTATGATCGGTTTCGCGCCGCTGCCCCAGGTGCCGATATGGTTCATCCATTCGCCTGCGGCATTGACGCGGACCCGCGTGACCGTGTTCTTCGGGATGTCCTGGCCGCGTTTGAACAGAATACGCAGCGGGGCCGAGGCATTGACGACAGCCGATTGCAGCGTGTTGAACGAGGTCGCACGCTGGCAGCCCGGCTTTTCACCCGCCCAGGTTTCGCCCGGATCGTTGGAGAAACACACGGTCTGCGTGCCGGGATAGAGCGTATCGGGATCGACCACCGTG
>JAAUYB010175883.1_pt1 | contig 24191 bp, 23 predicted proteins | sample 7278071 | NCBI WGS metagenome assembly JAAUYB01 (sample SAMN14350121, study PRJNA611818) | marine sediment metagenome | isolation source: surface marine sediment (1.8m) | place: French Polynesia: Moorea | collected 2018-08 | reverse complement strand
GTGCCACGAAATGAATCAGCCCCTGCAGGTCATATCCGGTTATACGGAAATTATGATGTCCGAGATGCCACCTGCGCATAAAATGTTCCGCATGGCCCGCCTAATCAGCGATCAGGTGGACCGCATGGCGGATATCACCTCCAAACTCCAGAAAATCACCCACTACGAAACCATGGACTACGGCGAGCACGCCAGGATTATCGACATCCACAAGTCTTCGCGTTCGGATTGAAGACGAGGCCTCCCCAACCGGTTTGCCAAATCCAGTGGAAGGATCAATTCCGTAACCAAAACCTTGAACGGGATCGTTCGTTCTCGTTGGCGGTGAAGCCCAAAAAAGCGGAAACCCGCCGTTTCCGGCAGGCTTCCGCTCTGGAGGGAGGAGGACAATACAACAGGGAAAAGGGTTTAAAGGTTAATTAACAGTGTCTTCGGCCAATACCCAGGCTTAAATACGGCTGCCCAAGGTGGTTCACGATCATCCAGTCGCATTACCGGGACATCAAATGCCGACGGGTGCGGCAAGGAGCCTTTTTAGGCAACGCGCTGATATTCGGCATAACCGATGAGGAATCGGGCTTCATCGCTGTAGTCGATCGCGTGGCAAATGTTGACTTCATTTCGGCAGAATTGAAGACGGCGAATTTCGTTTAACTTGCGGCAGGTCTCGACGCATTCGTCTTTGGGCATATCGACGTTTTCACAATTGCGGCAGGGAGAAGAAATCATTTTTCACCTCGTGGGTTGATTGGGTTGATAATGACATCTGAGGTGCAAATTTAAACAATGAATCTTGCTCATTCGTTTAAGCAATATGGGTGCCAATATTAAAAAATCAGATTGGGAGAAGATGAAAAAAGCATAAAAGATGTAATTCCAGAAGGTTGACAGAAATGTTCGCGATGGCGTGATAACAGGTGAAGAACACAACATGGTGCGGATGGCCGTTGCTCCAGGGTCAAAATATTGACGGCGGGGAGTCAAAACCTGAATCGAATCCGATGGTGGAAAAAATGCAGTGAGGTCTGTTTTTAAGTTGACGAAGCCGTGAGGATTGAAGTTATCTCCATAAAAAAACTTAAAAAAGCGGCTTAAATGATAATGATTTTTAATATGGAATAAAAAAATTTAATACCTGCTTGGGGTACCTTCGGGGTAGTCATAGCGTCCCGACGTATTAGGTTGACGGTAACTGACCTTCGGGGAGGAGGCCTCGTCGATGAAATCCATCACCCTTAAACGTGTCGGCCCCCTCGTATCGATCCGGTTTTTCGACCGGATGATCGACCGGCAGACCCGGCAATTAAGTGCCATGCTGCAGCGAAGCATTGCCGAGGCGGGCGGCCGGGTCCGGTTGCTGCTGGTCATTGAGTCCGAAATCTATGGTCGGAGCCCGGAATCGCTTTTCGAAAGCCTGCAGTTTATCAAACTACACGCCGATCAGATCGACCGTATTGCCATTGTGGGGCGCAAGGCTTGGGAACGGACCTATGTTGGGCTCTTCGGTCTATTTAGCGGGACCGAAATCGATTATTTCGACCGCGCCGATGCGGTCAACGCGATCCGGTGGTTGCAGGGGCAGGCGCGTAAAAGCCTGCCATGAGCCGCATTGACGCCGCTTGCCACGGCGCACCGACAGTTGCGCACGCCCCCACGATGCCGAATGACGGAATGATTTGCCAAGTCCGGTGAATGTGTTGTATCTGACATTCCTATCAAGCGGCCAACCCTGGTGGAGGCTGAAGCGGTATTGAATCTCTCGCAAGCAAGCGGATTCTGTATTGAGCAATGCGCCCTCGTCATCCCCAACCATGATTTGTCCGATATCCGGCCTGACCGTGCACCGGGAACCGGAATGGACGGATGTTTATTTCGGAGATAATTTCAAGATCACGGCCGATATCATCGGCGACCACATCCTTCTGACCCATAACAGCGGATCGGCAACGCTTGAAGGCACGCGCCAAGCTTTCGATTTTACGAGCCAGCTGATTGGCACCCATCTGCCGGACCGCCCCTATGTTCATCTGCTCAACTATAGCGAACTGGAGAGCGCCACGTTTGAAAGCCGTCGATTTTTCATCAGCCAAATGATGCAGCGGCAAAAACTCCTGGGCTTGGTCCTGTTTGGTCTTTCCCCGCTGATGAAGATCAATGTCAAATTGGGCCGGCGTCTCAACTTGATTCGTTTTCCGGTCAAGATCGCCAAGGACTACCGGCACGCGATCGGCCTGGCCCAGGCGTTGCTAGCCGATCGGATCGATCGGTCAACCACGGAAACGGCCGAAGCGGAAGACAACGCGGAAGGCGCCCTTATCCATCGGGGGGTCAAACTGCCGGTTGTGCGCCGACCGGAATGGACCATGGAGACCGCTGAATTCCGCATTCGTTTCGAAATTATCGCCGGTCATATTATTCATTCGGTATCTTCCGGGTATCTGCGCGATATTCATCTGCCGCAGCTTATCGCCCTGCGCGACGAGGTCGTTGCTTCCGTCAAGCCCATCATACCGCCCGATTACATCATCGCCGACTTGAGCGGGATCAGGGGCTATGAGCGGCGGGCCCGCAAACATTATCTGAGCAACCTGGCCGCCTGGCATCAACGCTCCCCGCTCAAAGGATTCATCCCTTATGGGTTGAGCCGGTTTATTGCGGCGGCAGTCAATCTATCCAAATTTTGGCTGCCGTTTAACGTGCATGTCGCCCAAAACCTTCAAGACGCACTGGAAATCGTGCGCGCCAACGAACAGCAACTGTCGGTCGCCACCGGCCGCAATGAGATGGATGTTGGCAGCGCGAGCCAGGATGCCAAATCGAAAGCGCCGATCGATCAGCTCTTGGCCTATATCGGGGGGATCGATTGGGAAACCAGCGGCCAGGCCGCCAAATTCGCCAATCAGATCGATCCGGCGCTGCAACCGATCTACGACGCCATTGGGTTGATCAAATCCGAGGTCGACGACCTGATTCGCGAGAAGTCCCGCGTCGAGGAAGCCCTGCAAAACGCGCGAACTGAATTGGAAACGCGCGTCCGGGAACGCACGGTCGAACTGGTGGACACCAATCGGGCGCTCAATCGTGAAATCAATGAACGTCGCGAAATCGAGCAGGCCCTGCGCAAAAGCGAGAAAAACTACCGCGATCTGGTGGACAGCGTCAACAGTATCATCCTGCGCTGGGACGCCCGCGGCCGGATCGTCTACCTGAATCCCTACGGTTTATTTTTCTTCGGCTACCGTTCGGAAGAGATTGTGGGCCGCAGCGTGGTGGGCACGATCGTGCCGGAAATGGAGAGTACCACCCACCGGGACCTGAGGGATCTCATGCAGGCGATTCAGCGTGACCCCGATCGTTTTCGCGCCAATGAGAATGAAAATATCAAGAAGGACGGCAGTCGCGTATGGGTGTATTGGAACAACCGACCGATCAAAGACACCCAGGGACAGATCGTTGAGATTTTAAGCGTCGGTACCGACATCACCGACCGGCGCAAAATGGAAGCTGAACTGCGACGCCTGGCGACCACCGATCCACTGACCGGCGCATTTAATCGACGACAGTTTTTCGATAAAGCCAAGCGTGAATTCCAGCGTCATCGGCGCTACGGCCATGCCTTTGTTCTGCTTCTGATGGATTTGGATCACTTCAAGCGAATCAACGATAGTTACGGTCATCCGGCTGGCGATGCGGCCTTGAAGTCCTTCGTGGATGCGGCCGGGATTATCTTTCGCGAAACGGATCTGTTCGGCCGCACAGGAGGCGAAGAGTTTTCGGCCCTGCTTCCGGAAACCGACACGCAAAATGCCGTCAAGGTCGCCAATCGCCTGCGCGAGAAAGTTGCCAGTCTGCAGGTGATCACCGAAGGCAGTCGCATTCACTATACCGTCAGTATCGGTCTCACCGCGCTTGGCCCCGACGACGAGAGTCTCCGGGAGGTGGTGCGGCGTGCCGACCAGGCGCTTTACGAAGCCAAACACAGCGGCCGCAACTGTGTGGTCTGGCGTTGATTCCACCACCGTTTTCCGATTCACCGCCCGATAAAAGATTGATACGCCCCGCTCTGGGGAGCTACCGGAGGCCATCCGCTTGGCGGGAAGAGCTTCCATGAAGATTTAAACGCCGGATTGCCAGACGCAATGGTTAGGCCACAGCCAATCAAGACGGATCGCCCGGCAGGCGGCATTCGGAGATTCGCAACGACAAAAGGGTGGTGATCGGCATTTCCTGCCGGGGGATGAGCTCAAAAGGCGGGCCAATGAAAGTTGGCGGCGTGATCTGGCCGGTGCGGCGGTCGATCTTTTGGAGGGCGATGATGTGATCGAAATGCGACCTGTGCCGTCGGATCCGCGCTTCGATCTCGCTTAGCCGGCCGATGGTGACGGTACTGTGCGGCTGGATGATGTACAGGTTCGGCAGTTCGGCGATGATCAGCAGATTGTGGTCCTCCGGGTAGGCTTTTTGCAGATAACGGGTCACACGCTGGTACTCGAAAGGCAGTGAAAGCGTGTTGAGCAGACGCTGTTGGCCGGCATAGGGCCAGAAATAGAGGAGATGGGCCGCCAGCAACACGATGAGGACAACCTGAGAATCTAGGCGCAGCTTCTGTTGAATCTGATGGAGCGCCCCGAGGGCGGCCAAGGCGACAAAGGGTAGAAACACTAACGCCAGGCGGTTGGCTTTGGTCAATCCGAAGTTGCCCCAGTAATAGGCGGAAATGATCAGCAGCAATGCCATCAGGGATGCGGCCACCGCCACCAGAACGAGGGGGGCGACCGGCACGGGGCGACCGCGAAGCGCGCTGCGCAGGAGGAGATAAGCGCCGAGCAAGGCCAAGAGCGCCATGGGGAAGGTAAAACCGTAGTCCGGATTGAGCCCCAGCAGCACGAATAGATTGTCATCGATGTTGCTGATCAGATAAGACCAGTCAAAAGGGGTGGCGATCGCCTCGATAACATGTTCGACCTTATTGAGGACATGGGCGTCCATGAAAATACGGCGCTGCCATAGGACCGGCAGCAGAAAAACCGGCAACAGGCAGCCCAGAACGGAGAGTTGCGGCCAACGACCCCAGCGGATTAGGCGATAGGACAGACAGAGCGCCAGCACGACCAGGACGATGGCCGATTCGTAACGGCAGTGGGCCAGCATGAGGGCCGTCAGGAATAGCAATTCGACCCGGTCCGGCGCGCCCTCGGAGGCGACGACCTCGAGCAACATTAAAAAGGTTAACATCAGAAAGAGCATATTGAGGGCTTCAAATCCACTGCCGGTGGCGTAAAAACTCAAAATCGGCGCGGAAGCCAACACCAAAATGGAAGGCAGCGCCATGGCGGGGCTGAGCAGTCGCGAGGCCGCCAGCGCAAAGGCGTACAGGGCGGCAAGGGTGACGATAAAATTGAGGAGCAGACCATTCGATGGGCTGTAGCCGATCAGGGAGTGGATGACGGAAACCAGAAAAGGGAACAACAGCGGTCTTTTGTCGGGGGCCGTGGTTATTTCGGCCTGGCGCTGGTCGCTGACGAAGCCTTCGATCGGAACGGCGGCGATCCGCGCGGAGTGCATCATCATCGATAGGCCCACCAGATTGCTTTCATCGGCGAGGATTTTAAAACGCGGCGGTGCGTGGATGAAGATCAACACCGTGAGGACGGCGGCCAGCATCAGGGCGGCCCAACGTTGCGGCCCCCATTTTTTCAAATGATGGCCGTAAAGCGCCCACCCTTTGAGGGCCCAGGCGGCAACGAGCACCAGGAGGAAGTAATAGGCGCCATGCTCGAAAAGCCATCGGGCCTGACGGGGCGTGGGGAGCAAGCCGCCTGCCAGCGTGCCGGTCACGGCGCCCACGAACAGGGTAAGGTTCCGCCAGGGCATGGTGCGATTCAACTTCGGACTTCCAGCGTGGTTCTCAGGAATGCCTTGACCGCCGCGATGGGGACTTCGCGGCGGTGGAAAATACCGGCCGCCAAAGCCGATTCGGCATCGGTGTGCTCAAATACGTCCCTGAAATGCTCGGGGCACCCGGCGCCGCTGGAGGCGATCACCGGTATACCGACCGCAGCCTTGACGGCCTTGACCAACTCGACGTCAAAGCCGGCATTGGTGCCGTCGCGGTCGATGCAGTTGAGCAGGATTTCACCCGCGCCGAGTTCCTCGCAGACCCGGGCCAGGGTAACGGCATCCAGGTCGCGACCCTCGCGGCCGCCCTTTACGGTGCACTGGTACCAGCAGTAGTTTTCGCCCTGCGGGCCGGGAAGGTCGGTTTCGATGACCACATGGGGAACATCGTCGGGGCTTGGGACGTATACCCGGCGGGGATCGATGGAAATGACCACGGCCTGGCTGCCATAGACCCGGGCGATTTCCTCGATGGCGCTGTCGCCGCTTGGCCTGCCGGTTTGCCGATAGCTTTCCACAATGGCGACGGCGTCACTGCCGATGGATATCTTATCGGCGCCCGAACGGAAGTATTCCGTGGCCACCTCCAGGGCGGTGTAGTGGCGGCCGTTGATGTCGGTGTAATTGCGGATGCCGCCACCGATGGTCAACGGCACGAAAACCTTGCGGGACGTCTGCCGAAGGACCTCGAGCATCGGCATGTCTTCCAGGGGGAAATCCCTGAAGCCGGTGATATTGAGGAAGGTGATTTCGTCGGCGCCCTCTTCGTAGTAGCGTCGGGCCAGTTCGACCGGCTTGCCCAGATTGCGCACCTCGCCTTTTTCACGCACATCGTACTGGTCGCCCTTGGTGACGACGAGATCCCCCCGGTCGTTGGCGCGAACGTCCAGGCAGGCAATGATACGTTTGGCCAGACAAGTGCGATCAAGCTGAATTGCCGGGCGATGGGCAACCGCATCGCTGGCAATGAAATTTTCCAGGAGCTTCAACCCGCTGCGGCCGCTTTTCTCCGGGTGAAACTGGGTGGCCACGATCGGGCCTTTCTGGATGGCGCTGACAAAGGGCTCGCCGTAATCCGTTGTGGTCAGCACCACCTTCGGATCTTTGGGAGAAACGTGGTAGGAATGCACGAAATAGAATTTCTCGTCGCCCCGCAGATCCTGGAAAATTTTGGACGGCTGCCGGATGGTGAGTCCGTTCCAGCCGATATGCGGTACGGCGCGATCGACATCAAAGCGTTTGACCGCGCCCTTTAGAAAACCGAGTCCCTCGACCGCGAGAGCCTCATCGCTGCGCTCGAAAAGAGCGTGCAGGCCCAGGCAGATGCCCAAAAAAGGTCTGCCCGCCGCCAGGTAGGCTTTGAGGGGGGCCGTATAGCCTTTGCGGTTCAGGATGGCCATCATGTTGCCGAACGCCCCGACACCGGGAAAAACCAGCTTTTCGGCAGACAGAATGTCTTCCGCCGTGGCCACGACCCGCACGGTTTCGCCCAGGCTTTCGATGGCATTGATGACGCTGCGCACGTTGCCCGCACCGTAATCCAGAAGCGTAATCATGGTGTCAATCCTTTAGCCGCCCCGTTGTCGCCGCATGGCAATCGAACTAAAGCCCGTCTCATATACCACCCCGCCAAGGATTACAAGGCGCCACGCCGATGTAGGGGCGGCGCCAAATTCACCGTTGGGCGCAACAGCCTATTCGCGCCGACCCACAGGGACGATTCAACGACGTCCCACCCCGATGCTCGCGATCTTGACAGCCGGCAGCGCGGTCGGTATCAACGGCCAACCACCCTTCAACCGGTAAGCGGTGACATGTTTACGATCCTCTTCCACAACGACGCACTGGTCGCCATCCATAAACCGCCCAAAATCAAGGTGCACCGGGGCGCTTACGACCCCCGCCGCGAAGACTTCGTGCTGCAGCGCTTGCGTGATCAGATCGGCCAGCGGCTCTTTCCGGTGCATCGGCTCGACCGCGCCACATCGGGCGTGCTGGTGTTCGCACTGACACGGGGGGCGGCCCGGTCCCTGGCCCGGTCATTTGCCCGCCAGGAGGTACGCAAGACCTACCTGGCGGTGGTGCGGGGCTTTACGGCCGAGCGGGGCCAAGTCGATCGTCCCCTCACCAAAGATCCCCGCAATCGCGGACCGGATGCCCGGCGGCAAACCGCTCTGACCCGTTATATCCGTCTGGACACGGTGGAACTGCCCATCGCCGTAGGCCCTTATGCTTCCAGTCGCTATTCGCTGGTGCGCGTCGAACCCCGCACCGGCCGCATGCACCAGATCCGGCGCCACCTGTGCCACCTGGCCCATCCCGTGATTGGCGACCGTCAGTACGGTGACAACAAGCATAACCGCAGCTTCAGTGAAAACTGGGACTGCAGGCGCCTGCTGCTGGCGGCCACCGAGCTGATGCTGCCGCTGCCCGGGACGCACGCCCCGCTCAAACTGGTTGCCCCGCTGGAGGGTATTTTCCACGAGATGATCCTGACCCTGGGATGGGCGGCGGCGGTGCCGGCGGCGTGGATGGCGCGGGGTGCTGATACCACGCCCGGCTTTGACGGATAGGGGATCGGGCGGCAGACCTGCCGCCCGGAAGCGGTTTCGGTCGGATGGCGGGCGATTATTCGAAGGGTCGCATCGGAGGCCTTACCCAGGAGGTCATTGGCCGGCGTGGGCGAGGCGGTCGAAACCCAATCCATGCAGCAGATGCCGACCGGCGTTGCGCGCCCCGACGATGTTGCGGGCACAGGGACCCAACTGCAGTTCGGCCAGCGGGCCGGTGGCATAGATGTCCTCCGCCCAGCGTAGATCGGTGTCCACGATGGGGTAGCCGCAGGGGTTGCACCGGAGCGCGAACTCCTGGATCAGCCGGTCGATGAAGGCGCCTCCCGGACGCCGGTTATGGAATCCCGTGGCCAAGATGACCTGATCGGCTTCGATCGGCCCGTTTGACGTGTCCAGCCGTAAACCGCCATCGGCCGCGACGGCCCCTCGGCATTCGGCTTCGGTAAACTGCAGGCGGGAGCCTTGGCTTACCTGCCGCCATTCCTGGAGAACTTCGATCGGCAGGCTTCCCGGGATACGGGCCTGATCGATGGTCGTGCGCCGTTGATCATAGCGGGTACGATAGAAAGGGCGCAGGCATTTGGGACCGATCCAGCAAGGGTTGAAGTCAAACTGGCTCTCGCGAAGAGCGTGGCGCGCCAGGAGATGGACGTGGCCGGCAGACTCGGCGCTGAGCTTCATTGCCGTCTGAACGGCGGTAATACCGCCGCCCAACACCACGGTGCGCTCGGCGTGGCGCCAGTCACGGCGCTCGAAGCCGGGATCGAAGATGTGACCGATGCGCGCCCCGCGACGTTTCAGGCGATGGGCCCAGGACGGCCAGCAGGGCTGCTCGCCCATTCCGAGGGCCAGAAGGACACGCCGTGCGCGCAGCGTGGGACCGCTGGTTTCGACGATCAGGATGTGGCCCTCCCTCCTAATTGATTGCGCGCGGGCGCGGACATGGAGCCGGTCCAGGCGGTTGACCGCAATCACGTGCTGCGCGTGGCGCTGAAACAATTCCCGGGAAGGGCGGTTGTAAGGCGGAATGAAAGCGGCATGGGGGCGTCCCTGGCGGGTTTTGGCAAAACGGTAGAGCGAAAGGATTGGGCGGTCGATGTTGTGGGTGGCGGGGGAGCGCAGAAAGGCCATGCCACAGTTGGCCGTGTTGCGTTGCCAGACGCTCAGGAGGGTTTCGTGCGGGTCCAGGATGCGCACCTGGTCATGCCCCCCTCCCGGCAGGTGCGCCAGCAGATTGGCCAGGTAGGTCCCATGAATACCGCCGCCGATGATCAGCCATTCGATCATGCCGGGCCGTCGGGTTGCGGGCGTCCCGGCGGATGCGCCGCCGCTGTCGAGGTGCACGCGCTCACCGGGCGAACGTGTGCGGATTTGGTTTTCAAGCGCGAATCAAACATCCTGATCCAAGTCGTACCTTGAGAGGGGGAGGGGTTTAATCCAATTTTTCAAAATACTCTTTTTCCGCCCCGCATAGCGGGCAGACCCAATCATCGGGAAGTGGTTCAAACGGCGTTTCGGACTGAATATTGTTTTCGATATCACCTTCGATGGGATCATAGATATAGCCGCATGGGCATTCCCATTTGTCCATGTGTTCCTCCTGCGGTGGTGAGGGGTTGCCATCAGGCCGCCGCATTCGGCGGCTTATCACGGTCAGCCAAGCTAATGCATCCTCCCGGAAATCGTCAAGTCGCAATGACCGGATTCGCCGGTGGCAGCGGTCTGCTGGCCGCAGGCCGCGGTCGCGGCGGGCCAGGCGCGTGCGGGTGAACCGATCGTTGACAGGTTGGGGGCAATCCCTTTAAAAACCGGCCATTCGGCGACTGCGCTGACGGCGATTCGGCCGTTGCTTTCCAATCCATCCACAGCGAAAAGTGACCATGAGCGCATCTTTTCTTGATCATTACTACCGGCAGAACGTGTTCGGGATTTCGGCCGCCGAGTTCGTGTGGGGACTGGGTCTGCCGGTTGTGGTCGAATCGACCTTCCTCCAGCTGTTCGTCAAAAGCCTGGGGGGGTCCGGACTGGCCCTGGGAATGATTCCGGTCTTTTTTTTTATCGGGATTTCCATTTTCGCGCTGCTGGCGAGCTACATGACCGATGGACTGGTCTTCAAGCGCCGGGCGGTCATCCTGCTGCACCTGATTTCCGGCATGTCGCTGATCCTGTTCAGCCTCCTGCTCTTCGGATTGGGGCCCGGCCCGCACGTTCTGGCGGTGTTTTTTGGCTGCTACGCCGTTTTTTCAATCTGCGTGGGCATGACCCTGCCGGTGTGGTTGAACTATCTGGTCAAAATTTTTTCGGAAGAAAAATCGGTTCCCGGTCTGGCCACCATGATGATCGCCCAGAATGCGGCCAAGCTCATCAGCAGTCTGGTGATTCTCAAAGTGGTGGAGCGCTACGCCTTTGATCTGGAAGCCTCCGCCGTCGTATTTCTATCCGTGGGGGGGCTGTTTGTTATGGGTTCGCTTTGTTTTCTCTTCACCCACGAAACCGCCGAGGTGCCCTCGCACCCCCAGCGGAGACGGCCATCCTTCGTTGTTTTCGTGCGCACCGCGATCGGCCATATGCGCCACAACCGCAATTTTTTAATCTTTCTGGGTAGTGATCTGGAGCTGCATATCGTGGTGACGGTGATATCCTTTTATGCCGCCTATGCCACCGAGTATGGCGGCATTCACCCCGCCGTGGCGGCCGGTGTTTTCGTGGGATTGATTTATGCCGGCGCGATATTTTCGAATATCGTCCTGGGAACCCTGGGCTGGCTAAGCCTGAAGCAGAAAACCATGGCCTCCAAAGCCGGGGCCATTACGGCGGTCCTGCTGCTCGCGATCTGGAACGCGCCGGCCAGTTTCTACCTGGCCAGCTTCCTGTTGGGCGCCTCCCGGGGGACCCGCATGATCGTCTTTGCCCCGGCGGTCAAGAAACTATCCGGTCTGGCGGATGCGACCCCCTATTTCGCTGTTGCGCCGGTATTGACGTTGCCCCTGGTGACCGGTTTGCCGCTGGCCTGTGGGACTTTTCTGGATCGTATGCCGGGTCTTGGCGGGGATGCCTATCGCATCGTTTTCCTATCGCTGGCGCTGCTTTTGGGGCTGACGCTGATTTGTGCCTGGCGGACCGATTTTGCGCCGTCATAAATCCCCCCAAGTTGAAACGATTGCGATGGGAAGCACCTCTTCGATTTAAGTTATCGTCGCCTGTTCGGCATGCCGACGCTGGCGGTGGGCCAGGGACAAGCGCTATCAGGTCCCCGGGGCCGCGCGCATGGTATCCAGCAGCGTCAGGAGTTGCTCGGCATCCCAGACCCCGGGACGCGGCGGCAGTTGGGCCAGGATCCCCAGCCCTTCGGCAACGTCGTGGAAAGTTTCCCGCGGCAGACGGCTGACCGCCGCCGCCGGGACGAAGGCGTCGACCTGCAGGAGCTGCCGTATGAATTCCAGATTGTTCAGGTAGCCGATATATTCGTCCACCACCACGAGATCGGGCCGGTAAGCCGCAACATGTTCCAGGGCCTGGGATCGCTTGAAGGCCCAGTGCACTGTCACCGTGTCCTCCGCGCCCAAGGCGCGCGCCAGGGATGCCAGGTTCTCGCGTTTGTTGGTGACCATCAGAATGTGCGGCATGCTAATTCCTTCCCGTACGAATGCCTTGTTTGCGGCGGCCTGCGGCTTTTGACAGCCTTCACGGTCTCCCCGCAGGCCCCCGGGCCTTCGCAGCCCGCTTGGGGGGTCAGTGTCCCTGGCCGCCGCCGCAGGTATGCTGTTGGCCGAATTCGGGCAGTTGACCCTGGATAAAGGCAGCGATCGCCTCGCCCACGGAAGGGACGGCCCCACCGAAGAACACCTGGATGCCGACCTGGTTGAAACCCATCAGCGGGCGCAGGCCCATGCCGCCAGCAATCAGCGCCTTGGCCCCTTTGGCCGCCAGGTAGTTGACGGGCGCCATGCAGCCGCCCTGCTGATGAGGCACGTTGGGAATTATGGCAACGCTGTCGATCGCGCCGTCCTTTAAGGTTACCAACGTGTAGAGATCGCAGTGACCGAAATGGGCCCCCAAGGGCGCATCCAGTCCACCGGGCTGCGAGGTGGGTATGGCGACGACGGTTTGCATTGGGTTCATTCCTTTCTTCGGTTGTGGCTTAGATAATCTTGAATCGCCGCCCAGGCATTCTGCAGATGCAGGCTGAAACCATTGGCGGCATACTCCGTGACGGTCTGACCGGCGAGCATCGCCGCGGTAACGGCCGGGTCGTGGGGCAGGGCGGCGATGACGGACAGACCATGGCGACGACAATCCGTTTCGATGGCCGCCATCTGGGCGGGGTTTAAGTCGCACTTGTTGATGATGACCAGGGTGGTGATCTTGAAATGCGCCGTCAGATTGGCAATCCGCTCAAGATCGTGGCGTCCGGACGGTGTGGGTTCCGTCACCACGACGGCCAGGTCGACCCCGGAAAGCGAACTGATCACAGGGCAGGCGATACCCGGGGGGCCGTCGGCGAGAATCAGATCCCGCCGGGTCTGCCGGGCCAATTCACGGGCCTCCTGGCGCAGACGCGCGACCAGACGTCCCGAATTTTCTTCGGCCGGAAAAAGCTGGGCATGCACCATCGGGCCCAGGCGGGTGTCGGAAACATACCAGTCGCCGCAATGCCGCGGAAGGAAATCGATCGCCGTTTGCGGACAGCGGCTGACGCACAATTTGCAGCCTTCGCATTTAAGCGGATCCACCACAGGGGGATCGGTTTCCATGATGGCACCGAATCGGCAAAGGTCGATGCATTGGCCGCAGCGATTGCAGGCCGCGGCGCGAATTCGGGCTTCATGACCGGATATGAACGCTTCCGTATGACGCGGCCTGGGGTGGAGCAGGAGATGCAGGTCCGGGGCATCGACGTCCAGATCGCAGATAACGTGGTTTTGGGCCAGATGGGCAAAGGCCGCCGTCAAGGAGGTCTTGCCCGTGCCGCCTTTCCCGCTCAGGATGACAATCTCAGGCATGACGCACCGCCTTGAAGTGGTCTGCGGTTGAAGGCTCCCGGTTGGCAGCGAGTTTGCGCCCCAGTTGCCGGAAGCGCTCCCGGATGGCCGGCCGGGCCTGGGCGATAATGCCGCCGCGGGCGTAAACTTCCGCCAGATCGCGCTCGAAGGGGATTTCCGCCAGGATGTCGATACCGCGCTGGTCGCAAAAACGGTAGACGTCCCGGTTGCCGATGCCGGCCCGGTTGACGACCACGCCCAGGCGGGAGCCCAGGGGGTCGAAGGCCTGGACGGCCAGCCGCAGGTCGAACAGGCCGAAGGGCGTGGGTTCGGTGACCAGAAGGATGACATCGGCGGCCATCACGGCGTTGACCGCCGGGCAGGAAACACCGGGCGGGGCGTCCATGATGATGTCTGCGGCACCCGTGCTTGCCAGGACTTCGATTTTTTGCCGGGTGCGCCGAATCAGCGGGGGGCTCATGGCTTCGCCGATCTTGAGCCGGCCCATGGCGAAGCGGATGGGGCCGGCATGCCCCCAGCTTATGGCCCCCAGGGGTCTTCGGCCGGGTCGCATGGCGTTCTCGGGGCAGACCGCCATGCAGGCGCCACAGCCGTGGCACATTTCCGGGAAGGTCATCAAAGCATCGCCCAAAAGACTGATGGCCTTGAACTGGCACAGGTCCACACAGGCACGGCAGCGGGTGCATCGCGATGCGTCCACCTGGGGGATCTCCATGAAGGCCGTTTCGGAGGCCGTCAATTCCGGCTCCAGGAAAAGGTGCAGATTGGGGGCCTCCACATCCAGGTCGACCACCGCCAGGGGTCTTTCCCAGACGACCGCCAAAGAGGCGGTCACCGTGGTTTTCCCGGTGCCGCCTTTACCACTGGCAACGGCGATGATCATTGTTGGGCACGCCGGTGATTGGGGGCGTGGGTCAGCGGGATAGCGCCGTTGATGAACCGGCGCACCGCTTCACGCACCGTCAGGCCATCGACCTCCTGACCGACATCGATGCCGGCGGCGGCCAGGGCCTGGAAGGCCTTGGGGCCCACGAAACCCGTCAGGAGGACATCGGCGCCGGCGCGTGATACGCTTTCGGCGGCCTGAATGCCCGCGCCCTGGGCCATAACCTGGGAGGCCCCATTGTCCACATATTCGAAATGCATGGTTTGGGGATCCACCAGGATGAAGCCGGCAGCCCGTCCGAAACGGGAATCCACCCGGGCATCCAGGTTGGGTCCTTCGCTGGTAACGGCGATTTTGGCCATTGGCCTGTTCTCCTTTATCGCTTAATGTATCTGATCGAAGCGCATAACTGGACACCATCAAACGTCCTGACGACACCATTTAAATTGAGATTATACCCAAAATAAAGATTGACAGGGCGAGATGTCAAGGAATTAATGAGAATATGCTCAGTTTTATTTTTGGCAGGAGACCAGACGCTGAATACCGTTCAGGGGCGCAAAAGGGGGGCGAAGGCAGGGAGCCAATCGGTCGTCAAGGGAAAGCCCCATATCGACGGCGGCAGGCAGCTGCGCGGATGGGGGCATCCCGATCAGCCCGTAATGGCGGCCCGCACACTCGACAGATGATCGCCGCCGGATTGCAGAATGAGCATCTCCATAATTTGCTGGGCGGATACGTCACCCCCGAGCAGGGCCATCTGCCCCTGGCGATCAAGCTCGTCTTCGGTCAAGTTAGCGATAAATTCACTAACGGCGCGACCGTTTTTCTCCAAAAGGGCCAACACTTCCTCGCGTGTGCAGTCGGCGTGGTCGCGGGCATGATCGTTGCCCATCTGGATGACGGTCTCCATCGTAAGCTCGGGCAGGGGATCGCCTTTGATGATCATTTGGGCCAAGGCCATTACACCGTAGTGGCCGTCGGCCACATGGCGTATGACGACGCCCACCGGCCAATCTTCCGCCTGACAGGTTTTTTGCCAATCGGCGTCGTTGCAATTGTGCACGCAATCAATGAAGTCACGATTGAATGCCTCGATTTTTTCGGCTAATGCCTGGGCACGCGCGCTCATGGAAGACCTCCTCTTGGTTTTAAGTTTTTTGCACGGATTATTGGTGGGGATGGCTGCCGTACAAAACCGTCGGCTACGGCACCCGGTCAAGAATCTATGGCAGATCAGACTATCCGGCAAGTCTAGTACCAGCATTGGTATGACGGAACTCGACGACGGGCCCTATTGGTCGAGCGGAGAGGCCACCGGATGATCTGAATAGCTTCATCTAATGCTTTAGATGAAAAATTGTATATATTTGGAATAATTCAATAAATAAATATTATAAAAGAGGGGGGCCTACAGGGGTTTCGCGAAGCGTTCGATCAGGCAATCGGTCGTCGGACAGCATTCACCGCCGGCCGCTTCAATGCTAGAGCGGTACATATCACTGGCAAATCCGCCCACAATGAATGGACATTGCCCTTCGAGGAGATGCGACAGGCGTTGGAACTCGCTTTCAACAAAGGCATCGTTGGTCCGGCAGGTGATGCTCAGGGCAATCAATTGAGGATTGAGGGCCAGCCGGGCGGCGGCGATTTCCTCGCTCGGCAGGTCAGGCCCCAAAAAAACGGGCTCCCAGCCTTGATCCTGAGCCGTGACGGCCACCGCCAGAGCGCCCAGAAAACACCACTGGCCTGCCGGCGCTGCGATCAGCATGCGCGGGGAGCGCATAGAATCTTTTTTTTGACGGGTCAACATGTTGCCGAGAAAGGCATTCACCACGCTCGAAGCCAGATGCTCGTGAACAATGCGTAGTTCGCCTTTGGACCAGCGCCTGCCGATTTCCGCCATGAAAGGCACGATGACCGTATCTATGATGGCTTGGCGGCTGTGGTTCAGCGTGGCCATCTGCAATGTTTGGTGAAGGCCGGCGTCATCTAACGCGGCCATGGCTTGCAGACAAGTGTCGATGATGTCTTCAAAACCGGATACCGGCGCCGCGCCGGATGACGCGGTGTAGGGCGTTTCCGAAAGACGCGGCCCTGGGGGAAGGCCGGTCAAACCGGCGAGCGTCGCATCGTCGAGACCAGCAATTTGCGATATGCTGTTTCCCTTCGCAACCGCTCGCTTGAGCAGTGCGAGACGATCTATATCCTCCTGCGAATACAGGCGCCGCCCACTGGCCGACCGGCCGGGCTTTACCGCTTTGTAGCGACGCTCCCAGGCCCGCAGGACATGGGCTGAAAGTCCGGTGGTGATGCTGACATAGCCAATCGGAAAAACAGCCACTTTGGGCATGATTATCACCTCGGGTCTATACGATTCGTTCCTATCTTAACTTACACAGTTTGAGGTTCATTCTGTCGACAGGTAGTTTTTTTGACCTGGCACACAATGTTTTCCCTGGTCCAAGAACTCCAGCCGATGGTTGAAAATCCGTTCTATGGGAACACCGCGGTGAAATCCGGTTCAGGCCTCACCGACGAGTTCCGCAATGGCGCGGGCGCAATTGGCAACGGATTCATCAGGGCCGTCCAAGTTCAGAACATGGTTTTCCATGTCGATATCTACAATAGTGCAACCATGTTTTTCAACTGTTGTTTTAATCATGTTTAAAAATATGGTTTCATCCATGTCGGTAAATCTCCAATTGCCAAAAAGATCAGCGGTTCATTTCGGTTTCCATCATGGATTCCACATGCATGTGCTGCGAGCGCCAGATATTGTTCTCGTTGGCAAAGCTTTCAATGTTCTGCTGGGTAAGCTGAGTGACCATCTGGATGTCTTCGGTGGCCCGCTCGGTTTGTCCCAGTTTGGTGAAAAGGGTGGCGCGGCTGTGAAAGGCGGCGCCGTAATCGGGCGCCAAATCGATCGCCTGGTTGAAATCATCCAGCGCGCCCTGGTCGTCACCCTGGACTTCGCGGGCCAGTCCTCTCAGATGATAGGCGCGGGCGTATTGGGGATCGATCGCGATGGCCCGGTCGAAATCTTCAAGGGCGGTTTGATGGTTGCCGGTGCGCATGAAGGCTGCGCCACGTGAAACGAAAGCCAACTTGTGGGTCGTGTCCTCGCGCAACACCTCGGAAAGTTGGTTTATACAGGTGCCGTAATCTTGACTTACAAAAGCGGCCATGGCGTCATTGAATTTATTTTTATGATTGGTGCTCATGTGTTTCTCCTTATTATGTGACATGATGTTTTGTCAAAGAAAACTTAGACAATACTAGACCATTAAAGCACCCTGTCAAGTACACTGATTCCGGTATCAGGATCCGATAATGGGTTGTATCATACCCTTACGACCTGGGGGGCCCAAAGGTTGAGGGGGGAGTTGTTCGATGGCTGGGATTCACGGTGGAGGGCATAAGGCGGTGCCTGGCCCTCAGACGCAATCCAAGGTTGGGAAACCGCCGCTAATCGCTTTTGAGAATGTCGACGACCTGGGTATGTCCCTCGCCGCGGGCGATGTCCAGAGCGGTTTTGCCGGAATTGTTGGTCAGATTGACGTTGGCACCGTGAGCGAGAAGCTGCTTGACGATGGTGGCATGCCCTTCAGATGCGGCCAGGTACAGGGCTGTGCGCCCCAGTCGATCCTGGAAGTTGACGCGGGCATCTTTGGCCAGAAGGTAGTCTACGACCTTTAGATGACCATTGCTGGCGGCAAACATGAGACCGGAAGATCCGTTGACGCTTTGGTCATCGAGGCGGGCGCCTTTGTCGACCAGCAGTTTGACGATTCCCAGATGCCCGAATTGGGCCGCCTGCATGAGAGCGGTCCACCCGGCCCGACCCTTGATGTTGACATCCGCGCCGCGTTTGAGCAGTTCCTGAACGATGTTGAGCCGGCCCTCCAGAGAGGCTTTCATCAGGGCGGTCCACCCGGCCTGGTTCTGGGCGTTGACCGGAACACCACTGTCCAGGAGCGTTTGAACCATTTCGAGATTGCCCTGGGTCGCCGCTTTAAAAAGGCTGTCGGTCTGGCTCTGGGAATAGGTTTTTCCCGGAAATACGAATGCGAACCCCAAACAACAGATGATCAGTGTCAATCCCCGCCTACCGGTTTGTCGCATTACCGCCGTCCTCCTTTGCTATGCGCATTATTTCATTTATATAGCCCAATAGATTGACGGGTGCAAGTCGATATATCCAATAATTTCAGTCAAAAAGGGTGAAAGACGTCATGCCGGCGCTACCTTCGGCTGCCCTCGGCGCCATTGCTCAAGTTGCCAGGCCGCCGCGCACTGTCTATTTTTTTGACTATTAGGCCGTTTGAAGGTCCAAAAAAGGGAGAATAAGCCGATGCCCAATCTGCCGCCGATGGATAGAGGGGCCACCGACGACGTTCGTGAGCGTCTGCGGCTGGCGATGAAGATTGTGGAAAAAAGCCCGGTGGTTCTCTTCCGGCGTCTGCCGGAGCCGAACCCCCGCCTGGTCTACGTCTCGGAAAACATTGCCCTGACCGGTTATTCCGCCGAAGATTTTCTGGAAGAACGGGTGCGCTTCGAGCAGATTGTACACCCGGACGACCATGAGCGGCTGGGGGAGGAAATCAGGGGCTATGCCGAGCAGGATATCGGTGACTACACCCAATATTACCGAATCGTGACCCGTGACGGACAAACCCGCTGGGTCGAGGATACCACGACGACCGAGCGCGATGCGGACGGTAAGATCATCTACTACCAGGGGATCGTCGTCGACATCACCGAACGCAAATTGGCCGAGGAGGAACTCAGCCGCAGCGAGGCCAAGTTCCGCCGGATTTTGGAGACGGCGGCCGAGGGTTTCCTGATGATGGACGATCAATTCAATATCGTCGAGGTCAACGACGCCTACTGCCGCATGCTGGGCTATGAGCGGCGTGAACTGATCGGCAAGCAGCCATTTTCACTGGGCACCGAGGAATTCAAACGTTTTCTGACGACCCACCGTGCCCGCCGGCTGCTCAATTCGACCCATCGAATCTTCGAGGGCGCCTACTACGCCAAAGACGGACGCCGGGTGCCGGTGTTGATCCACGGCAACACCCTCTATGACGAAGACGGCCAGCAACTCGGGCATGTGGCCTTCGTCACCGATCTGACCGAGCAGAAACGCTCCCTCCTGCTGGCCGGCGAGGTGCAGAAAAGTCTGCTGCCCAAACGCCCCCCGCAAATTGCCGGGTTGGATATCGCCGGGGTGAGCATTCCCTGCGAGGAAATCGGCGGTGACTATTACGACTATCTCAAACAGCCCCGCGCCAGCGGAGAAGACGGCGATCTGCTGGCCGTCGCGGTAGCCGACATCGCGGGTCACGGCGTCGATTCGGCCTTGCTGATGGCCACCGCGCGTGCGGCCATGCGCGATCGCTTTAACGCGCCCGGGCGTCTGGATGAAATCGTGGGCGATCTCAACCGCTCCCTGCTGGAGGATTTCAGCACGACCGACCGCTTCATGACCCTCTTTGCCTTGCAGGTCGATCGTCTCAAGGGTGAACTCCAATGGGTGCGGGCCGGGCATGACCCGGCCCTGGTCTATTACCCGCAAGAGGATCGCTTTGAAGAACTCGGCGGGGAGGGACTGCCGCTGGGCATCAGCGACGACTGGCGGGTCGTCGCCAGCCGCTCCGATCGACTGCCCCCCGGAGCGATTATCGCCGTGGGGACCGACGGGGTTTGGGAGACGCGCAACTATCAGGGAGAAATGTTTGGTAAGGAACGGTTCCGTGATCTAATCCGTCAATTGGCCGACCAGCCGGCGGAAGCGATTATCCGCAGCATTCAAGCCACTCTCTTCGATTTCACCGGCGGCGTCAAAGCCGAGGACGACATTACGCTGGTCGTCATCAAAATCGTGGCGCACCCGTGACGCTCCTCCCGCAGAGCGGGAGGCCTCAGGTAGCCCCGCGGAGGGGAGCGTATCAATCAGATAAACATACGCTGGGCTCGTGGAACCCCGCTGGGTCCCCAAACAGAGGTGGAGGGTTTTTATCAGAACCAAACGACGCGGCCTCCACGATGCGGTCCCAGGACCGTCAGGGCCAGCGGCGAAGCGTTGCTGGTTCAATCGCAAACCACAGGAGGCGACAACCACGATGAACAAGATCGAACGCATCGACACGGTTCTGGCGGGACGAGTCCCCGATCGGCTGCCGGTTTCGTTATGGTATCATTTCGGGCTGCAGCACGGCGGCGGCGCTTCCCTGGCCCAGGCCAGCCTCGAATATTTCCACCACTACGACTTCGATCTTCTCAAGGTCATGAACGACTATTTCTATCCGGCGCCGGACGGGGTGGAAACCGTACGCGGCCCTGACGATTTGCGGCGTTTCCAGCGCTTCCGGCCCGAGGACACCATCTGGCGGGAACAACTGCGCGCCGTGGAAATCGTTCACGAAGCCCTCGAGCATAAGGCCTATTTCGTCGATACGGTATTCGACCCCTGGCAGAGTCTGCGGCGCGGTCTCGCCGCTGAAAAGATGGAACGGCTGATGACCGAAGCTCCCGAGGCGCTCGGCGAAGCCCTGGAGGTGGTCACGGACAATTTGATCGACTACTGCCGCCTATCCTTGCAGCGCGGTGCGGCCGGTATCTTTCTGTCGATTGCCGCCGGCGAAGAGATCCTTTCCCGCGAGAATTTCCTGGCCTATGTCAAACCCTACACGCTAAAACTGCTTGCCGCCATTGCCGGTCAGGGGCCCCTGAACATTGCCCACATTCACGGCGACCATCTTTTCTTCGAAGATGTTCTGGATCTGCCCGTGCCGATATATAACTGGTGGGATCGCGGGCCGCAGGGCCCTAATCTGGCGCAAATCAAGGAACGCACCGATGCCTGTCTGATGGGCGGGATCGACCAGACCCTGGTGGCCCGCCGGTCACGTGATTTTCTGCGGAGGCATGTCCGGGAGGGTATCGCGGCGGGCGGCGAGCGCCGTTTCATCCTGGCCAACGGCTGTACGATCGCTTCCTGGGTTTACCCCGGCGCCCTGCATGCCATTGTGGCGGCTGCCCGGGGGGCCGTTTAGGCGGCCGTTCACGGAAACGATGAAACCATTGGCACCTGCTGGTGATCGTACGGTCAGCATTTTAAGTTGCCCGTATGAACGGTCACAGAGCTGGGCTGCCGCTCGGCCCGGCGTGATGCCTGCGCTTCAGCAGCCTGTCAGGAGGGTGGGTCGCCCCCCTTCGACGCGAGGGCTTTGGCCATGGTCGTCGTGAATCGCACCAGATCGATCTCGAGGATCGCCGGTGGGCGGCCTTGCAGAAATTCGGCGGTTGGCGCATCCAGGCACAGGGCCGGATGGTGTTGGCCGGCAAAGCGGACGAAACGTCTCAGGGAAGCCGTGACGCTCGTGGCCTTGGTGCCCGGAAAATCGCTGAAGACAACGCGGTTGGCATCGCACAGGTAGGGGCGATTCTGCCCGTGACGAAAGATCAGGATGAACAGGTTGTCGGCATCGGCCGCCTGGTGGACGCACACCAGGGCCAGCGCCTCGAAGCGAATCGGCGGGGTGTCGATACGATTGACGTCAAGGCCCCCAGGGGCACCGGAAATACGGTTGGCCGGGATGGGCGCGAAGGCCACGTCGGCCGGCTGCCGCGGCGGCGCGATGATCTGAAATGTCCGTTCGGCGCCGTCGGGAAGCGATGCGTCGATTACCTTGGAGGGCTTTGTGGCGCTGGTCGCTTTCGCGGGCACTATTCGGCTGACGACGCCGATGCGTTTCAGAGCCCTGTGGACGGCCTTGCCGGTGTGCGCGTCCACCCGGTGTTTGATGATCTGGCCGTCGCGCTTCAATAGGTCGACAACGCTCTGCGCATCGCGCTTCATTAAGCGCGCCAGCGAGGTGACGACCGTTTGCGGATCATGACCCGCAACGATTTGACCTGTTAGAATGATATCGTAAAGGATTTTTGGCATGCGGGACCTCTAGCCGGTTGTTGAAAAACGATTGCGCTTGGCCATACGGTGTTAAAATCCGCCTCCCAATGCTTATTGATTGCACCTAAACGGCGCTTTTTCGACGGATTTGGCCTTGTCTAGCCTGCGCTCATGACGTTTTTCCACAGCCTGCTAAGCTGCATTCAATCGATTCGATTTTATCCGGTTTTACCCCGCAGCACAACACAGGATCCGCGACGGTCGCCCGGTTTACAAAGGCACGCTTTTTTGCTACGGGCCGGGAGTGTCCGCCTGATGATCCGGCCCGCGGCCGCGGAGCGGATTGGATTGCCGCCCCGCACGGGTGGAAGCTCAGAGCGGCGGAATCGGAATAGGGCATTGCAAGCCGACGACCTGGTGAGAGGCCATGCGCATACTATCGGTTTCCGACGCGGTTGTTCCCTCGCTTTACCCCCGGATCGATAAGCGTCGTTTCGGCCGCATCGATCTGCTGCTGGGCTGCGGGGACCTTCCGCCGGAATATCTGACCTATCTGGCCAATGCTTTCGATGTGCCCCTGTTTTACGTCAAGGGCAATCATGACATTCGCTACGGGGAAAGCCCCCCGCGCGGCTGCCGCGACATTCATGAACGGGTGGTTCGTTTTGGAGGGCTCAAATTCATGGGGCTTGAGGGTTCCATGTGGTACAACGGCGGCCCCTACCAATATACGGAGAAGCAGATGGCCCGGATGATCCGGCGATTGCGGCCGACGATCTGGTGGCATCGCGGCGTCGATATCGTGGTCACCCATGCCCCGCCCCAGGGGATTCACGACGCCCAGGACCTGTGCCATCGGGGCTTTGCATGCTTTCGACGGCTGATTGGGACCCAACGCCCGGCCTTTTTCATCCACGGGCATATCCACCGGCATTTTGAAAACGAAAACGCCCGGCGGACGCTTGTCGGTGAGACCCGCATCATCAACAGCTACGGCCACACCATTCTGGAGACGAACCGTGTCGGATTGGATCAAGAGGCTGATTGAACCACCCTCGGCAGCGCGTGCGGCCAAAGGGGTCAAAAATTTCAAGGACGAGCAGGAGCGCCAGGCAGCCTATGAAAGCCGGGTGCGCGGTGTGCGCACGGTGAGCCTTGACCGGATCGTCGGCAGTGTCGGTCGCTATCAGGATTTCGACAGCCGTTTCCGCCTCAAAGCCCAGCTGCCCTCCGAAAGACTGCAGCGGATCAAGGCCGCCATGCGGGAAGGCAAGGTTCTGCCGCCGGTCAAGCTCTATCAGATCAAGGATGCCTATTATGTCCTCGACGGCAACCATCGGATTGCCGCGGCCAAAGAAATGGCGCACGATGAAATCCGGGCCGATATCGTCGAGTTTATCCCCTCCGGCAACAGCCTGCAGGACATCCTCTACCGCCAACGGGCCGATTTCGCCGACCGCACCCACTTACCGCGCGAGATCGAATTGAGTGAGGTGGGGCAGTATGCCCATCTGCTCGATCAGATCGACCAGCACCGTCAGTATTTGCAGACGCAGGACGTGCGGCCGTGGGACTTCGAAGCCGCGGCCGCCGACTGGTATCGGACCATCTACCGGCCGTTGCAGACCATTGTGCGCCGCGGCCGCTTGATCGATGCCTTCCCCGAGCGAACGCTGGACGATCTGTGCGTCTACGTGGCTCACCACCAATGGCAGGTAAGCCGGCAGCGCCACTACGGCATCGGCATCGATAAAATGATTCCCAAGGACATGGAGGCGTTTCGAGATCAAATGGCTGAATTGAAAGAATGTGATTATCCTGAGATGCAGCGCGGCATCACGGCCTTTATCCTGATGAAAGTCCAGGCCAAACGCGAACACAAAATTGTCGAAAAGCTGTTTGAACTAGACGAG
>JAAUYB010189599.1_pt1 | contig 24227 bp, 23 predicted proteins | sample 7278071 | NCBI WGS metagenome assembly JAAUYB01 (sample SAMN14350121, study PRJNA611818) | marine sediment metagenome | isolation source: surface marine sediment (1.8m) | place: French Polynesia: Moorea | collected 2018-08 | reverse complement strand
TCGAGTCAAGCCGGCGTCTTAAGTCGATTGCACACCTGCGCAATCGAGTCAAGCCGGCGTCTTAAGTCGATTGCACACCTGCGCAATCAAGCCAAGCCGGCGTCTTAAGTCGATTGCACACCTGCGCAATCGAGTCAATCCGTCGTCTTAAGTCGATTGCACACCTGCGCAATCGAGTCAATCCGTCGTCTTAAGTCGATTGCACACGTGCGCAATGGCGTCAAGCCGGCGGCTGAAGTCGATTGCGCACGTGCGCAATGGCGTCAAGCCGGCGGCTGAAGTCGATTGCACACGACGGCGCACCCTCGCCGGAGCAACAAAAGGGACAACTTAACGGATTAAACAGCGGCCGGTATCCTGCGACGATGTTCCAGGTCCTTGATCAATGCAAACAGTGCGTCGTTCGAGAAGGGCTTGACCATAACCGCGCCCGCGCCCGCCGCCATCATTTCGCGATGGGCCGCCTCGTCCTTCTGTCCGGTCAAGAAAATCACCCTGGGCGGTTTAACGTGTTCGCGCCTGGTGGATCGCAAAAAGTCTATTCCCGATCCGTCGGCCAACTGATATCCCACGATCAGCAGGTCGTAGGGCTTACGGGTCATTTCTTTCAGCGCGGCGTCGGCATCGGCCTCGGCGGCGACTTCGTACCCGGCCTTGGAAAGTAGGCGCAATAAGACTTTGGCCATGAAGATCTTCTCTTCCATAATGAAGATCGACTTGATTTCCGTATGCTCCGTTTCCTTTTTCAGCATGCCCATCGCGGCCCTGGCGAAACGGGCAAGGTCGCCGTCGTCGTGGTTTTGCAGTTGGGCGATGCGTTCCATCAACTTGGGGTGGTGCACCTTGGCGGCAACGGAAACGGCGGGTTTCAGGCCCGCTATGTCGCCTTCGCTTTCATTGAAGAACACATCCACCAGGTGGACCAGCCGCTCGTTGTTCTTGTCGTCCAGCAGTTCCGGCTTGTAGCTGATATTCAGCTTGCGCAGGGCTTCCAGTTTTTCGTAATGGGAACCCGCTTCCAGGTGATCCATCAGGTCGACGATCTTGTCCCGGGTCTTGTTTTCCCTGGCCTGGTCACGGCCTGTCATCTGGCGGGAGCGGATCTTAAGGATCAGGCCCTTGATGCGGCGCTGCTCGATGACATGACGTTGCAGGTCGCCTTTCAAAGCCTCGGCCAGGGCGCCGATCCAGGTTGCGTGTTCGGTGACGCGGTCCCAATCCGCTTTTTCCAAAATGGTCAGTGCGGCCAGGCGGAATTTTTCATTGGGACTGTTCAATACACCGGCCCATCGATCGGGCAGGTCGACGACATCCGGCGGAATCTGATCCTGGGGCAGGGTTTCGAGCTGACGCAGGATAGAGGTCATCATTTCGGGAACCTTCTTCTCTTCATAGGTCGCCAGCCCTTTGAAGATGAGGCTCATGCGTTTGGCGCCGCCCGCCTTGATCAAGGTGCAGAGGGCCGCGAAGCGAATGTCGTAGCCGTGGGGCAGCAGGTAGAAGGGATAGACCGCCTCGCCGGTATGGTTCCTTGGAAAAGCGGCGAGCGCTTCGATCACGGCCTGTTGGAAGGGGAGGGGTTTGTCCGGTTTCAGGCGTTCCAGGAGCAGGGCGTAGCCGCTTTCCAGACCGTGTTCCGCAATCATCTCGACGGCGTCGGTAAATACGGCGCTTTTTTCGTGATCCAACAGCGTAGCCATTTTGGCTGGATCCGGGCCGTTGACGGCAATCAATTCCATGGCCTTGCGGCGCAGATCGCGGTGGTCCGGGTCGGCGGCCAGAATGTACAATTTGTCGGGCACGGTTTCCAGCTTGAAGGCGTCCAAAGCGGTGACGATCTCCAGCAATACCTTGGGATCGTCGCACTCGGCCAACAGACCGAGCAGTTTTTCCAGGGCCTTAGGCGATTGGTAACCGGCCAGCATGGAGACCAGGTAGGAGTCGCGTTTGGGATGGTCCTCGGGAACGGCGGCTTCCACCCTGACCGTAAGTTGCGGCATGTTTTGACGTCTGCCGATTTTACCGATGGTTTTAGTAATGGTATTGATCACCCGGCCCCCGGCATCTTCGTCGGAGCGGAAAGCCAGTTCCAGGCGCAGGACCTGTTCTTCGACCACGGAACCCTTGGACAGGAAATGCTTGAGGAACTTTTCCATGTCCAGCCAAAGGATCGGGTGGATGGGACCGAAGCTGTGTTGAATCCAGGCCAACGTGGTGCTCAATTTCTTTTCCAAAACCTCCGCGGCCAGTTGCCCGGGCAGGGTTTCCTCCCAGCCCGCGATGCGGCCCAGGGCGGTCAGGTAATCGGTCAAGCGCGTAACCCTGAGCATTTCCTTGTTCAAGAGAAAGGCGGCCAGGGCCTTGCTTTTGGCCTGCTCGTCCAGGTAGCGGGTAAGTAGGGTCAACAGGGGTTCCACGGATGTGTCATCACCCAACTCACTGAGCACCGAAACACCGGGTTCACGGTAAACCATATTGGGTTCCAGGATCATCCGGTTCAGGAAAGGCACATACAGGACGTTGGGCTCTTCGATCATTTTACCGACGGCATGCTTCAGACGTTTGGGATTGGCGACCCCGTCCTGGAACTCCTTCATGTAGAAGTGTTCCTTGAACTTGCCGTTGAACTTGGCCACAACACGTTGGAAAACGCTTTCCAGATTGTGGTTGAGCTTGGGCTGGATTTCCCTCAGGGATTCCAGGGCCTTGTAGTGGTCGAAATGGGCGTAACAGAGCAGCAGCGATTTGGCAAACAGCACGTTGCCCTCTTTCAAAATCGCGGTGATGAACAAGGGGATCAGGTCGACGCCGCCGTCCTCGATCATGGCCCCCATTAGGTTCAGGCGCCACTGGCTGTTCAACTCGGGAATCAACTCGGTCATTTCGGCAATAAACTGCTGCCTGTTCCGGATCATCATGGCAATGACCAGATCGCCGAAGCGTGGATGTTGCTGTTTCAAGGCAGCAATGACTTTATTCTTGTAAAGGTAGACTTCCATATACTTCTCTCGGTGAGACCGGGGCTTTTTGCTTCCCACCTGACGAGCGGCATCTATTGAGAAAGAGGACCTGTAATTTAGGTTTGGTTTGACAAGTCAATGAAAACCAACGGCTCGCCTCTAACCTTAATCGGTCAATTGCCGGAAAATCTGAACCGCCGGGAGCAGACAAAGTGTTGGCAGGCAAGGGATAGACGCGTTTTCCACAAGATCGGAGGGCGGTTTTACATGAAAGGAAGGGTCGGTGAAGACAGGTAGATTCGGTTTTTTCAAACCTGGGTATTAAAACCTTAGGCCTGATTCAAATATTTGGTAAATAGGCGCTTATATTTTTTATTTTCGCCGGGAAGGTGATGGTCGGTGGAATGTTGACAGCTTCTCCCTTGCCTGGCGCCAGCTTCACGTTGGTTCGATTTTTTCAGTCAACCTCAGAGTTTAAAAAATCAGGCCCGGGCGGGCCCAAAAACAGAAAAAACGATATACCCGACCAGTGTTCTCGCGACAGTCTCGGCCGTGATAGACTTTCTTGAAGATGACGAAGGCTGGAGTGGAGGACGAGGCGAACATGCAACAAAAGATCGGATCGATTAGTCTGGTTGTTCGTGATTATGACGAAGCGATTGCCTGGTACACCGAGAAGCTGCCCTTTTCCCTGGTTGACGATGTGCCCATGGGCCCCGGAAAACGCTGGGTGACTATTGCGCCCCCGGGCGGCGGTGCCGGCCTGGTGCTGGGTAAAGCAACGACACCGGAACAGGAGCAAGCGATAGGAAATCAGACCGGCGGTAGAGTGTTCCTTTTCCTCCACAGCGATGATTTTTGGCGTGATTATCGGGACATGAAAGCCAGGGGCGTAACCTTCACTGAGGAACCGCGTGAAGAACCCTATGGAACCGTGGTGGTCTTTAAAGACCTCTATGGCAACCTTTGGGATCTGCTGCAATTGAAATCGTGAGGCGCGGCCCCTGTCACTTCTAATCGATTCTTCTAAAGAAAATGTCGACCATGGCAAGTCGAGGGGATCGGCTACCGCGATTGGATGACCAGTATCGCAACCAATTCCCCGCCTCATCATACCGATTCTTTTCTTTAGGAATGATGCCCAGTTGTTCAATACCGGCATCTTGTAATGTGATCATTTCATCCTGAGCAGATAACCCGTCCGCATCGCTGTCCAGCCATAGAGATAAGGTACTCCAGACTTCATCCTCACCGGTTATGTAACCGTCGGCATTCCCGCCTAACTGGGGATCATCATATTCGGCCAGAGCAACAAAACCATTTGGTCGGTGTTGGTCCGGGTTTAGTAATAAACGCGTACCATGACCAAAAAGCTCCCGCCCGTCATCTACAATGCCATTGCCATTGATATCGTTCACAAGGAAAGCGTCGTTTTCACCGCTTCGAACCCACTGTAACCGTTCCGGCTCGCCGTTACCCAGCATGTCGAACCAAACGGATGTGCCGGGCCGTCCCAAGTGGAAGCCGTCGTTCCCGAGATCGATGACCAGGGGGCACAAGTACAGACAATCGTAATATTCCGGGCAAAAGAGATTCGGTCCGCCGTGGCCGAAGGTATCTTCGCCGCAGATGGCAACCGGATCACAATCATCGCTGCCGTTTTCGGTTCCGGCGCCTCCACCCGTAGCAGAGATGGGACAATTGACGGTTCCGTTCTTGCAACTTTTGCACGATTGGAGGAAACCCGCTCCCGCGCCGTGACCCGCCACGAGTTCGTAGGTATCGCCCTGCATTACCGTATAGTTGTTCTCGTAGGTAATCTTATCGCTGAAAATGGTATTACCGCTTTTTGCCGGGAATGTTCCCGCGTTATCGGTAAAGGCATAAGATACCTGGCCTATGGTGGCATATGTCCAAACTTTTAATCTATAGGTACAACCGGTTGTTCCAACTCTGGTAACTTGAATGCCGTACGAATATACATAGCTGCCCGGGTCACATTCGTCGCAACGGGTCGAACTGATCGATTGGAGTGGTATTAGGGCTAAGGAGACAATAATTAAATATTTCATTTTATTGCTCCTTGTTTTTTTCGGCGTCCTTTTGAAAAACACCTTTCTCTATAAGTTCCCGGTGCATTACCCTGAAACCCTTGATTTGCTCAAGGGAGGCATCGAACGGATGATTAATATTCATAACTTGTGCCTGCTCCCACAGGTAGGAAAGAAGAACACGTTGGGAGTGGTCGCCTATTTTTTCAAATACATCGATCATTCGTTCGCGCCAAAGCTCGTTCTTGGCATTCTGGTAATCGAGAATAAAATCACCAATCTCTTGATCGGATGCGGCTGTCAGCTGCTCCTTTGTCGGTGCGAGAAGAAAGGCGGAAGGATGGTTTTTGATTTTTCGGATAAACTCCGGGTCCGTTCTATCCTCGGGGGGCTTTGCCCAGGTTTCCAGTTTTGAAATGTCTCCGGACGCAAAACCTCGATCCAACAAATCTTTGACCGTGTCCTTACTGAAGAACTCCAGAACTAATAAAAAGGCATATTCCAGAGGAACGAGGTCGGGTCTTTTCTTGCCTTGAATCTGGACAGATGTGCCGGCAACTATAACCCCACCGGATCCAGGTCCTTTTCCCATCCTGCGATAAGATGCCAACATTTCCTGCATACGGCCGTCATACTCATTAAAAAACCTGGCTGGGGGCTTGGAACTCATTTCTTCGATCATCAGATCAAGATAATTCGTTGAGTCAAATGATGTTTCCTTTACTGGTTGTGCTAGCAGAGCAGTCGAAAAAAGGATAATGGTGATGAAAGTACGCGAAGCCATCCATATCTCCTTGCTGGGGCGAGTGAGATTAAGCATTGGAATTATCTTGAGTGTATTTAGTCGAATGCTTTTGGTGTAATTCTTTCAGAGAGCTTCATTTCTGTCAAGGATAAAATGCGGCACCTCAGTGAAAGATGGCGGTATGATCAAGAAGCAATTCATTATTACACCGCAACATGCGTTCTTGTCTTTGATCATGGTGCCGGTTAAAATGACAATCATAGGAGTAAGTTAGGGAAAAATGGCGCATAATGTAGAGATCAAAGCCCGGGCGGCTGATTTTGAACGGCAGTGCCGGCTGGCTGCCGCGGCGGCGGACGGTGAGGCTGAGGTTTTACATCAGCGTGATGTGTTCTTTCACGTTCCCAAGGGTCGTTTGAAGCTGCGTTACCTTCGTCCCGACTTCGGTCAGTTGGTGTCTTATGAACGGCCCGATCAGGAAGGTCCCAAGTCGTCGAAATACGAATTGTTTTCTACCGACGATCCGGCCCGGTTGGAAATCACCCTGGCCGTCAGTCTTCCGATTCGCGGCGTGGTGGAGAAGACGAGAACACTCTACATGGTCGGGCAGACTCGCATTCATTGCGATGAGGTGGTAGGTCTGGGGCAATTTCTGGAGTTAGAAGTGGTGATGCGTCAGGGTCAAACCGTGGAAGAGGGCGGGGCCGTTGCTCGGGATCTGATGCAACGGCTGGAAATCAAACCGCACGACCTGATCGATGCCGCCTATATGGACCTGTTGGAACGAGGCGAATGATCAGGCCGCGACCTTCATGCCGTTGATCCTGTCCAGCAGCGCATTGATGTTAAAGGGTTTGTGCAGAATGCCGTCAGACTGGGTACTGCGCATTTGGGCCACGTCCCCGTCGTCGCGGCTGGAACTGATCCAGAGAACGTGTTGCGGAGCAAGATTGAGACCGCGCAAATGGTTCAGGAAATTCAGGCCGGTTTGCCCCGGCATCATGAAGTCGAGGATCAACAGGTCGAAGCGGTTTTTTTGCAATTGCTGTAAGGCATCCTCGGGCTTTATGAACCCCATGGTCTCGAAACCCGCCTTGTTCAGGGAGCGCGTCAGGGTTTTGGTAATCAGCATGGTGTCATCCAGAATAAGGATCCTCTGGATGCCCCGGGTTGCTTGTTGTGCGCCGTGGGTCAGGGCTTTGCGCGCATATTCCAACAAATCGTTGTCGCCGTTGGCCAGGACCGTCTTGACCTCGTCCAGCAATCGTTGGTCGCGGATTTTGGCGGCCAGGCTGATGCCGATTTTGATCATGTCGTTGGAACCGGTGTGGTCGCGGAACATTTTGCGAATAGCGCGTATGGTCCGTTCAAAAGCAGGGTCATTTTCCTGAACCCAATCGGGTTTGAACCGAAGATTGAGGATACGAAAACCTTTTACCCGCTCAGCCAACTGTTGATGTTCCAGTTTTTCCAACAGGGTGGCCAGGTGTGGGTTGGCGTTTACCGTAATTTGCGGGGCCTCGGGAGTTTTGGCGGCGGCCTGCTTTTCGGTTTGCCTTTGAACGGCCAGGGTGGTCGCGTCTTCCTGAGCTTTGGCCTCCGCCTCGTCTTCCTGATGACGGGTGAGGCCGGCACGGGCTTTTAGCATCAGAACGCGCAACTGTCTTTGTTCCTTGCTGTCGCGCTTGACATCGGCGTTGTCGTGCGCCTCTTGGAAGGTTTTCGGCCAGTCCTCATGGCGGCATTGAGTCCAATCGGCTTGTTCCAGAATGGTGATCGACCGTTGCCGCAGGTCTTCATTTTTGGTCTCATTCAGCATCAGAGCCCAGAATTCCGGGTGGGCCAGCATTTCGATCGGTTGATTTTCGGCCTGGTGCAATTTGAAAAAAGAGTCGATGATCTCCGGTCGTTTCGCTTCGGGATACTTTTGGATGCCGGTGACGATCAAATGCATGCGCGTGGGGCCCCCGGCCAGGTAGATGGTGCGCAAAGCGGCGGCTCGGACCAGGTACTGGCAGGGCGGCAGGAGATAAGGGGCGGCGGCCTCCCCCGTTTCGGTGCGTGGAAAGGTTTCCAAGGCTTGGATCAATAGTTCCAGCACCCTTGGCGAAAGATCCGGGTCCAGCATGGCGATGAGTTTCTTGTAGCCGTTTTCGTTCTGGAATTCCGAGATAATGCTGAAAGCCTCGGTTCGCACCGAAATAGTGGGGTGGTCCAGCAACTCGTCCACCAGTTCATCCAACAGGCCGGATTCGGCGATGATGCGTAAGACCTGTTTGCGCAGGTGACCCGTGTTGTTGTCCAAGGCCAGAACCCGGAGTTGTGGGGGCAGGGTGTCCAACTTGTATTCGGCGAGGGAAGTGAGGATTTTCTCCAAAACCTTCGGGTCGCTGTCCGGACTCAGGGATTCGATCAATTTGTTGAGTGATTCCTCGCTACGGTAGCCGCCCATGAAGGTGATCATCAACGATTCGGCCGTTTCGTTGCCGTCGGGGATTTCGGCTTTAACCCGGTCGTGAAGGTTATCGATCTTCAGACGATCACCCAGGCGGCCCAAGGTTTTGAACACGTTTTGCAAACGGGAGGTAAGATCCTCCAGGTAGTCGCCGAACAGGCGTTCGACCCTTTTGAGATGGCTCTCCTGCGGCGTCCCGCCGCTGAAGATCATTTCCAGGAAACCGTTGATATCCGTACGTACCGGAATGTCCAGTAACAGCACCGACTCGTTGATTTGCTCCACCACCTTTTGGCTCTTTTCGGTCTTGATCAACACCTCGGCGCCGGCGGTAGCTTCATCGTCCCAACCGGCAATCTTGCCCATGGTCGCCACAAACCAGGAGAGCTTTTTAACCTGCCATGTGCGTTCCGAGGTGAGGAAGCGGCTCAGGTCATCGGCGCGTTCGTGGTGGGTGAACAGGCCGGGCAACATGGCCAGCATGACGTCCAGCGAACTATGATCGCCCAGTTCCGCCGTCGTTTTGATCGCCGTGCGTTGCAAATAAGGGTCGCGGCTATGCACCATTTCGTTGAGAAAGGGGATGTAGGCCGGGTTGGGCGTTTCGATCATCTTACGGGCGGCGTGGTTCATGCGCTTGGGATTTCTGGAGCCCATCTTGAACTCGTCCATATAGAAGAGTTCACGGAACTTGGACTTCATATTGGCGCAGATCTTCTGGTATGGCTTAACCAGGTCGAAGTGAATATTTTCTTCGATTTCCTGTAGGGCGATCAGGGCCTCGGGGTACTCGAAATAACCGTAGAGGAAAAGGATTGACTTGGCGTAAAGAACGTTCTTTTCTTCCTTCAAGGCCTTGATAAAGATGGGGATCAGGTCTTGACCTCCGTCTTCCATCAATGCTTCGAGGAACTTTTGCCGGTTTCGGCTGACGATACGTTCCACGAAACTATCGAAAAAAGCCAGAGAGCTTTCCCGATCCGCCTGCAACATCCTGGCGACGAATTGGTGTAGTAACCCCGCGTCATTCTGGGTAATGACTTTGAGGAGTTTATCTTCAAGGGCGCTGATATCCAACTGTTTTTCCCCCTAGGAGAACATTGCCTCCAGAGATGCCATGAAGCCGCGGATACTCATGTTTTCAACCTCGAGGAATTCCAAGCCGAGGGCATATTCATCCTGAGCGAGTTGGCGAATATGACGCGGCACCGCTTTCACCGTGACCATTTCTTCTTGCTGCAACAAACTGATTTTCAGTTCCAACAACTTGTCCTTTTCAAAAGGCTTGTGGACCAGGCAGAGGATGCCGCCGGAGCTGACGTTCTCCACTTGCGCCATTTGAAAATCGTCGTTGCCGTCTACCGGCCTGAGCCAGACAATGGTGTCGCAGTCATAGCGCTCTTGTCTTCGCCGGCCTCGTTGTGTCATCGGTTACTATCCTCCGGCTGTTTGAATCGAATGTGGCATGGGGTCACCCGACGGCATCGAGAGAGTTCCCGGTGTGGGGAGACGTCGGGTTTTTAATACATCTCAGCCGTTAACAGTTATCGGTCTGGAAATGCATTTCTTTAGAATTAGGAACAGTTACGACGGAAAGCATGTGGAAATGACCGCGCGGCGATGCTGAAAGGGGCCTGATTCGAAAAATTTCCCGGCTGAGTAAGCGGGGGGAATTCACTCCTTTGACACCTCGGTCGTTTCCTTGCCGAAGCTTCGCCGTCAGGAAGCCACGCGTTCTTCAGAACTCTCGGCGCCCTCTTGCAGCCTTGGAAATTTCAAAACGGCAGTTGTGCCGCAACCCGGGCCCTGGCTGTAGATTTCGATGGTGCCGCCCATTTCTTTCATGGCATTGGCGCTGTAGTGCAGGCCGAACCCTTCACGGCCGCTTTTGGTGGTATAGCCGTGAACGAATAGGCGCGAAAGGTTTTCAGGTAGAATGCCCACGCCGTTATCGGAGATTTCCAAGCTGACTTTCGGGCCGTTCTGCGACGTGCGAAAGGCAATGCGGCCCTCGTTTTTAAGGCGAGCCTCCTTGACGGCCTCCGAGGCGTTTTGAACCAGGAAGGTAAGCAGCCGCAACGATTTCAGACGGTCCAGTCTAACCAGGGGGATGTCCTCCATTTGCTTGACCACATTCAAACCCGCAATCACGCCGGGCACGGTGTGCAGCGCTTCCTCCAACAGTTCGTTCAGGTCCGCGGGTTCCAACAGAAGATTGCGGGTATGCACGCGTTCCTGTTGTTGGTGCAGGCTGGTGACGATGGCTTGGACATTCTCGAAAATTTTCTCGCCCTCGGCGGCAATGTACATGCGATTCTCGTTCAATTTTCGTTGGATCAAATCCAGGGTTCGCAGTATACCGGCAGCCTGCATTTCCTCGTCCAGGCCGCGTTGCAGGGCCTCCTCATGGTCGTTCAATAGTCCGATGACACGGTCCAGCAGTTCCAGCCAGCGTTTTTCGTCGGCCCTTTCCTGGATCAGGTGCAGTGAGGTGCGCACGCTGTTCAGGGTGTTGCCCACATTGTGCAGCACATCGGAGGCAATTTCAGCCATGCCCGCCGCCCTGGCCGCCTCGGTCAGTTTTTTGCGGGTGCCCACCAGTTCCCGCGTGCGCTTTTCCACCTTTTCTTCCAGTTCCCGATTGAATGCATCTTTCAATCGCTCCACCTGGCGCATATGTTCCAGGCTCTGTTTCTGTCGCTCCAGTTTGTGGTGTAGAAAGCCCAGGTAACCTCCGGCCAGCGATACGAATCCCAAAACATAAAGCGTGTACGCCCACCAACTGAGCCAGGGTGGTGTGGGCACCCTGACCTTCAGGCTGATGGGCTCGGCCCGGACGCCGTCCTTATTGGCGGCTCTCATGTAGAAGGTGTAGTCGCCGGAATCCAGGTTGGTATAGGTTGCCCGCCGATCATTGACCGCCGCATCGTTCCAATCCGGGTCGAATCCTTCCAATTTGTACTGGAAGGTATTCTTCTCCGGGGCACGATAATGCATGGCGGCAAAATGGATTTCCAAGCCGCGATTGGACCTTGACAGCTGAATGGAGTCGGTTTCCTCGATGGTTCTGGTCAGCGGGGCGCCGGCCTTGTCAGGTGTGGGAAAAACCGGTTTGTTGTCTAATTTCAGAAGGGTAAGCGCCAGTGTCGGCGGATCGGTGTCCAGCTCGATTTGGTTCGGGTTGAAATCTACCCAACCGCCTGAACCGCCGAAGATCAGGCGCCCCTTCTCCTGAAAGCCGCAGTTTTCGCGAAAATCTTCCACCACAAGGCCGTCATGACGGGTGAAGTTGCGGAACTGCTCGGTTGTCGGGTCGAAGCGTGAAAGGCCTCTGGGTGTACTTACCCAGATCATGCCTTGGGTATCCGGCAGCACACAGTAGGTTGTATTGCTGGGCAAGCCGTCCTCTATGAAATAGGCCCGCGCTTTTCCCGTCCTGGGGTTGAAACGGTTGAGACCCTTTGTCGTGGCCAGCCAGAGAACTTCCTCGGATTCCTGATAGATACTCAAGATTCCATTGGCGCTCAGGCCGGTGTCGTCACCGGGTATTCTGGTGTAACTGATGAATCGACCCGGCTGATCCGGGTCCATCCGGTTCAGGCCGCCGTTCCAGGTGCCGATCCACAGCGGGCTGTCGGCTTCCCCGGAATGGTAGATGCAGGGTACGGCTCTGTCACTCAGGCTGTAAGGGTCCGCGGGATTGGGACGGTAGACTTCGATTTCGCTCGGGTTTCGGCCGTTGACCCGCTTCAAACCGCTGTCGGTGCCTGCCCAAATGAAGCCTTCAGCGTCGTAGGTCATACTGCCGACCCAACCTATTTGGAGGTTTCGACCTTCCGGGCTGTCGCCGAAATCATTTATGAAGCGGTTCGCTTCGGGGTCGTACCAGGCCAAACCGCGGTTTTCATAGCCTACCCAGATGCGACCCTCCGCATCTTCCAGCAATGAGGTGATGGAGCTTTCCAGCAGACCGTGGGTAGAATCGGGTTCGGCCAGGAATTCAACAGGTTCTCCGTTTGGCGGCTGATACAATAAACCACCGCCGCGTTTGCCGACCCATATGCCGTCGTTTCTGTCCTTGACCAGCGCGGCTACATCGTCTTGCGGGTCGCCGCCGTGACCGAAAGGAACCGGGACGATGTGAAAGACCCCATGACCATAGGTGCCCAACCACAGGGTGCCGTTGCGGTCCTTGTGAAATGACCGGACGCCCACCTTGGACAGTGGATGACCCTTGGGAAGATGGTGTTGCCAGTCCTCTACGACCTCGGTTTTCCCGTCCCAGTGATAAAGGCCCTGGCTGGCCGAGCCTATCCACAGACCGCCCTCCTGATCCTCGGTAAGGATCATGACGGAACCGACGGAAGCTTCGTAAGGGTTTTCGATGATCTTGAAGTGTTGCATATCGGTCACATGGGATACCTGCAAACCCAGGTTGTGGCCGATCCAAAGCCGGCCCTCGTCATCCTGGTGCAAGGCCATGATCTTGTTATTCAGCAGGCTGTCTTCCCGATTGGGATCACGGGAATATTTTGTAAAAACGCCGGGTTCGCGGGGGAGCATGCGGAAGAGTCCGTCCTCCGAACCGACCCACAAGGCGCCGTCAGGGGCGGAGAACAAGCTGCGAACGGCGTTGTTACCCAGGCCCTTGGGATCACCCGGATCACGACGAAAGCGGCGAAAGGCTCCCGTGTCGGGGTCGAAGAGGTTCAGGCCCCCGGCGGCGGTACCCAGCCAGTACATACCCGCGTAGGGACCGGCGCCCGGTGTAAAGGCGTAAATGGTATCGTGGCTCAGCGAGCTTTCATCGGTGTCGTCGTGCCGAAAAGTGGTGAAGGTATCCGTCTTGCGATCGAAACGGTTCAGGCCGCCCCGGGTACCCACCCAAATGATGCCTTCTTCATCTTCGAAAAGTGTGTAGATATAGTTGTTGGAAAGTGAAGTGGGATCATCCGGCCGGTTGCGGTAGATTTTGAATTCGTAGCCGTCATAGCGGTTGAGACCGTCCCGGGTGCCGAACCACATGAAGCCCCGTTGATCCTGCAACACGCAGAACACATGGTTTTCCGAAAGACCCTGTTCTCCCTTCAGTTGGGTGATGCGAATATCAGGCATGCCGGCGAGGAGACAAGGACAACCGATTACGGCAAGCAACAAGGCCGTACCCAGCCTGATGCGGCTGCTTGAAGGGAGTTCTTTTAATTTCGCGGTCATTTTTTTGACAAATCCGATGTAATCTTTCCTTTTCAGCACATCCATTCCCGATTGCCTTGAATCACCTATCGGCAAAAGCGGCGTAAGTGAAGAGATTACGTAAGAAAGAATCCTTTCATAAATCCCGATTTCATTTACCCATTTACAAGATATCCCAAATTGGGTTCATTTGGAGCGGGATTAGAGAAAAACGTGTAGAATAAGGGCCGGATGGGAGGCAACTTTGCGCAAGGGAGAAAAAATTGAGACCGAGGGCTTTCACAACCAGACGCTTACGGAGAGCGCACGCCGGTTGAAAGCCGATGCCGGTTCGGTCAAGAAGACGCGAAAGGTGGTCGCCTTGCAGTTAGATGAAGTGGAGCAGGCCGCTTTTCGATACCTGGGCGGCGTTGACGGATTGAAGGCGCTGATTTGTCCGCCCGGTCTTTGCATTCGTTGTCGTAAGGCGTCGCGTCGGCCCGGCTCGTGGCTCGATTGCCTTTGCAAGTCATGTAATGATGACCATGGAGAAACCTGAAAAATGGGTGCGCTGATACGATTCGCCAATTGGGTGATGCGAGTGTATTTCGATACGCCCAAGGCCTTCCGCTGGATTTATTTCGCCCTACCGGTGGTCTATTTCCTGTTTCCCTTCGATCTGATCTTGGACAAACTGGGGCTGTTGGGCAGGCTCGATGACCTGGTTTTGATCCTGCTGCTGTTTTGGGCGATCGATCGCGCCCAACAGTTTCGCGGCTTTCACCGCGATGCGCGCAGCCATGGCAAACAGGAGCAAGCGACCGGCTCCGCCGAGTCTCCCCCGGAAGTAAAACCGCCGCACGAAGTGTTGGGCGTAGCGCGGGGCGCCTCAAAAAGCGAAATCAAAAAAGCCTACCGCAAGCTGATGGCCCTGTACCATCCGGACAAATTCACCCACCTGGGCCCGGATTTCGAGATCACGGCCCAACGCCGCACACAGGAAATCATCGATGCTTATCAACAACTGGTTCGCTGAACCATGGTGTCAATGGGCTTCGGTTAATTCGCCCGCAAGACTGCGTACCATCATCGAGCGGATCTTGTCGTTGGTCAGGCCGAGGGCTTTCAGCACCATCAGTTTGGTGACCATGGCCTCGCGCGTCATGTCGCGTCCGCCGCGAATGCCCAACTCACGGATGGCCATGCCCGGCGCGTAGGCGCCCAAAGCGACACTGCCTCGATTGACCTGGCTTTTGATGAACACCAGGCCCCCGCTTTCGATGAACTCCTTCAAACAGTCGCGTAGTTCCCCGGGGATGGGCATGTTGCCGGTACCGAATGCTTCCAGTATGATGGACCACTGTTTGCTTAAAGCCTGGATCAGGTTATGGACCTCCAAGCCGGGTACCCAGGGTAGAACCAGCGGCGGCGTGGGCAGGGATTCGGGAAGGCCCTGCCAGATACTGGGGCGACGGGCTATGGGCCAGGCGATATCGCGATTCCAATCCCAGTCGATGCCGGCATGACCCAGCGGCGGGAAATTGGGAGAGCCGAATCCCTCGAAATCGCTGATAGCTACCTTGGTCGCCCGGTTCCCGCGCAGAGCGTAATTGTTGAAATAGATCATGACCTCAACGGGGCCGTCGAGGGCGGACTCCACGGCGCCGATCAGGTTGCCGCGGGCGTCGGTCCGGGTCACGGCCAGGGGCCGTTGTCCGCCGGTGAAAACCACGGGCAGGGTGAGGGCGGGGAGTAGGAAGGAAAGAGCCGAGGCGGTGTAGGCCATGGTATCGGTTCCGTGCAGCACCACGATGCCGTCCCATAAGTGCTCGTTCTGCGCCTCTTCTACGCGGCGCGCCAATTGGACCCAGTGCTCGGGTAGCATTTGAGACGAATCGATATCCTGCAACACTTCCACGTTGACACCGGCCAGATTGCGTAACTCGGGCACCCAGTGGAAGAGATCGGCCAGGACGGCGTCAGGAGCTAATGTGCCGCCTTCCAGGGGCCGCATGCCCATCGTACCGCCCATGGATAGAACCAGAACATTGCGTTTTTTTTCGGTCACAGGGGCACCTCCGCCGGGATGCCTCAACCATAGCCGAAACGGCCCCGCGAGAAAAGCGGCAAGTTGGTGTTTTGTAGCTTAAGTTAATCGAGTTATGACTAAGAAACGACAGCGGACCCCGTCGGCGAACGGCAGGGTCCGTGTACGGTTTACTTGCCAAGCAGCCGGTCTGCCTCGTTGAGGACCGACCACCAGTCAGGGCGGTTGTAGGTTTCCATGGGGAAGACCTGGCGGATGACACCGGTTTTGTCGATCAGGTAACCGGTGGTACGAGCCCAGGCATCCATGCCTTCCCAGTTCAGGGCGCCCGCCAGCTTGAAACGGCGGTTGGGGAAACGTTTCAGGGTTTTGGCATGCTGTTCCATCTCGGCGGCTTCCAGGGAAACCGCGATGACCTCGATATCGCGCTTCTCGAATTCGTCGTAAACCTTTTGCAGTTGGACCAACTGCTTCATGCAGAAGGGTCACCAATCGGCGCGATAGGTTTGGATGAAAACGGGCTGCTTGCCAAGGTAGGCGGTCATGTCCAGATCGGTTCCGTCACCCGCGGGCAGTTTAAAAGCAGGGGCTTTGTCGCCGATACCCAACTTTTTGTCCAAGCCCCAGGACGAGGCTTGAGCGTCTTTGCCGGTCAATCGAGCGCCCGGCTTCAGGGGCAGGTCGATGCGACGGCGAATGAAACGCCGGTCTTTGGCTTCGTCGCCGTTCAGGTAGGTCATCACATTGATGCCCAGGGTTTCTCCAGGCTTTGGGTCGGCCACCAGTTTGAAGGGGATTTGGGTGGATTTCTGCTTGATCAGGCGGCCGTAAGGCTTTTTGAAGTAGAACTCCAGCCAGTCCTCGGCGCCCTTACGCTCGTCCTTGGGTTTGTAGCTGTCCAGAATTTGGACGGAAGGCGGCACATCCAATTGCAGAATGGGCTTGCGCAATGATCCCGGCGCGGGCTTATTGCGGGGATTGAAATTGGCGTCTATTTCGCCGTCGGCCTCGACCTCTACAATGAAGTGATACTCGGTCTCGAGGGCCAACTTCTCGGCGGGAATGTGGGCGCTTACGTCGAAGCTCCCGGGCGGACCCGCCGCGAGTATGGCCAAAAAAGTCAAAATCATCTCGGCTCCTCGATTTATTTACCGCCCGTCGGGCGGCTGCACATTGCCGAACAGAATCACAGGTACTCGACATGTTACGTCACCCAGAAAACACGCCGGGGCGCAACAGCTATTCCAATAGCCGCGGATTCTAGCGAGTCTTTTTTTCCCGGCGGCGTTTCTTGCGGCGGCAAGACAGGCATTGTTTGGGGTAATTGCTGATCGACCAGGCCTTTTCTTCGTACCAAAACTGTTGATCGCCGGCAGTGAAAGAAAAATCCCGATCGCACCCGGCGCACTTCAAATTCTGGTCGGCAAAGGCATAAATGGGATCGAAACCGTCCCATGTTTGTAACCACGGTCTGGCTTTAATGGCGCGGGATGATTGGATACAACGTTTGCAGGCCCATTGGAAATGGCCCTGGCGAGCCAACTCCAAGCTCCAACCGGGTTCTCGCTTGAAGGGATCGGCGCCGTGTTTTACCAGTTCAAGATCCAAGGCAAGCAAGGGGGTATCCTTTAACGGATGACATTCCGCTCCGCAAACGGGACAGGTCAGCAAACTGGTCGCATCTGTTTTTGCCTTGCCTGGTTCTGTGTTCATGGGCCGTCTGAAAAGCATGAATCTCGGGCTCGAAAGCCGTGTCTATTTTAACTCGGAATCCAACGCCGGTCCGCATGCTTTTGTGATCGCGTTCAAGAGAAACCCGGCGTTGCCGATTCTTTTAAGCGATAGTCTGCGCTTGGCTTTTAAAAGAAACATACCCTTATCCATGGGGGGTTTCGGTCAACTCAGTCGGGTCATAACGTGTGGGTGGTTCGTGGGTATATTTAAAAAAAAACTGAAAGATATTGCCCTTCCCAAGGAAGGAACCCAAAGAGAACACACCATCCTACTGGTCGACGATGAGAAGTTGAACCTGGAAGTACTGGCCGGCATCTTAGAGGAAAAATACAATCTTCTCACCGCGACGGGCGGGCCGGAAGCGTTGGCCCTGATCGAGAGCCGGGAAAAACCGGACGATATTCAGGTCATTATCAGTGATCAGCGAATGCCGGGTATGAGTGGTGTCGAGTTTCTGGAAAAGTCCATTCAATTGCTGCCCAGGGCCATGCGGCTCATCCTTACCGGCTATACCGACGCCATGGTGATTATCGACGCCATCAATACGGCCAGGGTCTATCAGTTCCTCTTGAAGCCCGTCGAGAGCCATCGATTGACCGTCACGGTGGAACGGGCCGTTGAAGTCTACCAGTTGCGCGAAAAGAACACCGGTTTGATCCAGGAACTGAAGTCGCTGAATGCCACCCTGGAACAAAAGGTGGAAGAGCGCAGCTTGCAACTGATTGAAAAAAACAAACAAATTCTCAGCAGCCTGGATTACGCGCGACATATTCAAGAGGCCATGTTGCCGGGGCCGCAACGTCTCGCGGAGCAGTTTCCCGACTCATTTGTCCTTTTCCAACCCAGAGATTTGGTTTCGGGCGACTTCTATTGGACGGACAGGGAAGGGGGGGACTTGTTTGTGGCGGTTGTAGATTGCACCGGCCACGGCATTCCAGGCGCCTTCCAGTCCATGATCGGCCATACCCTGCTGAACCAGTTCATGAAAGTGAACGGCATTTCCAGTCCGGCGCAGATCCTGGCCGATATGCACGCGGCTTTTTCCAAGATTTTCGAGAATTGTGATTTCGAGGGTATCAGTATTCACGCGGGCATGGAACTGGCTTTGTGCCGAATCAACCGGGCCGGCAACCAACTGGTTTTTTCCGGGGCGCGCCGGCCGCTGTATGTGGTTTCCCGTTCGGAGGGGATACACGAGGTCAAGGGCACGCGGCGTTCCATCGGCGACCGCAAAAAACAGAAAACCGTATACCAGGAACATCACATCTGTTTGCAACAGGGCGATACCATCTACCTGACCACGGATGGTTTTGCGGATCAGCCCGACGGAGAAGGCCGCAAATACGGAACCCGAAAATTCAAGAACCTGTTGCTCTCGATGGTCGACCGACCGATCAGGCAACAGGAACAGCTTCTAAAAAAAGAATTGGAGGTCCATATGGGCCGGAACAAGCAACGCGACGACCTTACCATTCTCGGTATTCGTTTTTAAGCCAGGGCGGGCGTAGGCAGGCCGTCGATGGATTTTTGGTTTTTTTCGGCGCGATAGGCTTGCATTTTTTCCTCTCCCATTTTCTCGGAGTAGTCTACTAAAGTAGGGCGTTCGCCCTCAAAACTGTAGTAGGGCACGCCGAACCCGCACGAGGTCTGTACCGACTGTACCGTGACCAGCATAATCTGGCGTGTGCCGGTGAGCAAATCGAAGTGCGGGGTGTATTGTTCCCACTCCTCGTTTTTGGGGCTGATGCTGCGGCCGGCGCCGTACAGCCGCAGGATCATGGGTTGTTTCTCAAACCCGCAGAACATGATGGTGATACGGCCGTTTTGCAACAGGTGGGCGGCGGTTTCATTGCCGCTGCCGGTCAGGTCCAGGTAGGCGACCGTGTTCCGGTCCAACACTCGAAAAGAGTCCAAGCCCTTGGGCGAGAGGTTGACGCGACCGTCGGTCGTGGGCGCGGATGCCACGAAGAATATTTTTTGTTCGGCAATAAAGGCTTGAAGCTTTTCAGGAATGTGATCATAGAACTTGGCCATGGTATCTCCTTGTATTCTGCCGGGAAGGACGAGGGCAAACTTCGCTCACCACCTGTAATCATACGTCGTTTCGGTGGCCGCGACCGGCACTAAAACACAAAAGATTGACCGACAAGCCGCACAGCTCACAAGCTTTGAGCTTCAAGCCCGGAGGGATTGGTCAGATATGGTGAATTCGGCTCGTTTCCGGTTACGGAGAAGACGCCACGGCGGGAACTGAGCCGACGGTGTATGATCGTCCCACGGTGTCCAACAGCTCTTCTGCTTGTTTCCAGGATAGGGGGATTTGGTCCCGACTCACTTCCATGCGAGCGAACCTGGCTGACTTCAGTGCCGGCCAACCCTCCGTCATGGCCGTTCGATGAACCTGGCTTCTTACGAAACCGTTCAAACTCTCCTCGTCCGTCCAAACGGTCATGGTCCAGGCCTCGTTACCGAACAATTCCCTGCGAATGGCGCCGCCGATAAAGCCCGGTTGTTCCTCCAGGGAGCCTTGAACGCTTTTCACATGGTTCCAGAAGGTTTTGGTGCGTTTGCGGTTTTGGCCAACCACCACGTGCGTGATGCCCACCATCACGGTTTGGTTTTTGTCGACGCTGGTATTTGCCCGATCGTTGTCTGCCATACGGAACGGCGTTCCGATTTTACATGCGCTGAGACCCAGAGCCGACAGAACAATCAGACCCAGGAGCAGCGGATACCTCATCGTTTCAAAAATCATTTCGGCGGGTAGTTTCACCATGCTCTTTACCTCCTCATGAATCACGATCCCGCTTATCAGGGACTGAAGCGCCCGTGATAGAATGATGTGCAAGCAAGGAAGATGCTTCGTCTTCGGCGCCGGGACCAAAAGGGCACAGTATCCCTGAGGGTCGCAGTGTCACTTGCATTCTGAAAGTAACCTAATCTCCGTACTTGCAAAATGCAAGTAACTTTTGTAGATTTTTAGGTAAAGCCGTGTCGGCGGCCTCGATTTTATGTGAGGTGATGCTTATGGCCGGTTCGTCAGACCGCCGTTCAGACTGCCCCGTCGCTTGTTCCCTGGATATCTTCGGCGACAAATGGTCGCTGCTGATCATACGAGATATTTTCGAAGGGAAGAAACGCTTCGGCGAACTCTCCGCCTCCATGGAGGGTATCCCAACCAATATCCTCACCAATCGACTCAAACGCATGGTGGCCGAGGGAATCCTGGAGAAGCGGCTTTATTGCCAAAAGCCGCCCAGGGCAGAGTACGTTTTGACCGAGAAGGGAACGGACCTTCGCGATGTGGTGATGGTGCTGTTTAAATGGGGTCGAAAGCATGTGCCCGGGACCCGACAGAAGCTACCCGAACAGGATATTTCACCCCGACTCTAAGACAACCGGCGTGTGAACAAAACCTTCCTTTCGCCCGGCCTTGAATCCAATCGGCAACAGGGTGTAATTGAAAGTGGGCGTAATGGGAAACTGGCAACGTTGTCTCTATCCTTGTCACTGAGTAAGTTGCCATGGAACAACGTTGCTCATAGCCTTACCACTGAGTAGGAAGCCTATGGACAGCGCTGCATATAGGCTGACCACTGAGTAGGAAGCCTATGGACGACGTTGTCTACCGCCTACCTGCTCAGTAGGTAGGCCATGTGCAACGTTGTCTGCCCCCTACCTGCTCAGTAGGTAGGGCATGTGCAGCGTTGTCTGCCCTCCACCTGCTCAGTAGGTAGGCCATGTGCAATGTTGCACATAGGCTTCCGAGTCAAATTGATATATCAGCGCAACCATTGCTATCACTGGATTCTCCAGGTTGTGAAATAAAATCGGACAGAAAGAAGTGCCGGTGAGGTGAGGATTCAGCCCGCCCTTACCCCACTTTCAATTACACCCTCGGCAACAAGTTGAATTGATGAAAGGTTTCATGTCGCATCGGTTGAGGTCTTGCCGTTTTGAATCAAGAACCGGTCGCGGTAAAGCGCCGATGCTCTACCATCAAACAGTGATCCTGCACTACTTGGATGCCCGCTTTTGCCAGTTGTTCCGCGGCGGCATGGTTGACGATACCGGATTGAAACCATACGGCCTTGGGCTTTTTGGCCAGAATGTCATCGAGATGAGCGGGGATGTCGTCAGGGCGGCGGAATACATCTACCAGATCCACGTTACCGGGTATCTCGGCCAGGGTCCGGTAAACGGGTTGTCCCAGGATTTTGACGGCGTTGGGCTCATAAACGGGAACCGGGATAACGGTCAATCCGGCCCTCACCAGATAGGCGGGCACATAATGGGTGGGCATCTGCGCCACTTTCTCCGAACGAATACCCAATACCGCCACGGTGCGAACATCCGTCAGCATCCTGTCGATGCCTTGCCGGTCGGTAACCAGATAATCTTGCCATGCCGTCATGTCATGCTCCTTCAGGTTGCGTTTGCGCTAAGTATGCGTCGTTTTGTGATTCATGTCTACTCGATGTCGTAAACATCGTGGCTTATGTGAAGTCCGCATGGCGCAAAGGTCAAGGGGTAAAACAAGGAAGCGTGATTCCGTGTAATTGCTGTTATCGGAAATATGGTTTTGAGATTTTCCTTTCAAGGCCCGCGAGAGTGCCGATGAAGGGGTCGCGCCCGGTTTTGAGAAATAAGTCATCGACAGCCGCCGGTTCCCGCCTTCACATCACGGCAACCGCTAAGACACCAGGGCCGCGTAGAGGTGGCGTTTGGCCAGTGTCCATTTCCGTTTGACCGTTGCCCGTGAGATGCCCAGAACCTCGCCGATCTCGTCGTTTTGCAGCCCCACAAACACACGAAGCTCAACAATACGGGTTAGATCCGGAAAACGCTGCTCAAGCCGGTTCAAGGCATCTTCTACAATGATTAAGGTATCCAAATCAAGGGGGTTGTCCCTGGGTTCATTCTCCATGATGTCCAGGGTTTCCTCCGGGTCTTTACCCCGTTTTAGACTTTTCCGAGCGCGGGCGCTCGAGATCAACAAGCGGCGCATCATCCGGGCCATGACCCGAAAGAAATGATCGCGATCCGTAAAGTTGATGGTTTTACCTTCCAGCCGAAGGTAGATTTCGTTGACGAGCGCTGTTGCCTGCAGCGTTTGTTCATGGGATTCCCTGCGCATGTAACCGCCGGCCAGTTCCTTTAAATGACCGTAGACTTTGGGTAATAACTCATTGAACGCTTCGCTGTCTCCTTCACCCCACTTGTGCAGAAGTAGCGTAATCTCCCCGGCCTGTTCATCGGTGATAGTCATGAAAACCTCCAAATCTCACGAACCCTGTTTTATTTTTCAATTATAATAGAAAGTACCCATTTTCCTGGAGGGCGTTGTGTGCGAGGCAGAAATGGGAAATACAGATAGAGCCATGGTCACGGAAATCAACGGTCTTCTCGATCGCTGGCGGGACGGTGATCGATCAGCATTTGATCGCTCGATTTCCCTTCTGCACGGGGAGTTGCGTCGACTTGCCCACCTGCAATTCTCGCGGGAACGCAAAAACCACACCTTACAAACCCACGATCTGGTCAGTAAACTTTACCTGAAGTTGCTCGGTTCCCGAACGGTGCCCTGGCGGGACCACACCCATTTCCTCAATGCGGCAGTACGCACCATGCGCCAGATCCTGATCGACCACGCCAGGAGTTGGGCCAAACGGGCCGGCGGCCGCAATCGCGTCACCATCGAAACGAGCGGCGGGTCGGCCCGGCCGGGCCCCGATCGCGCGGCAGACGAAAAGGCTTTAACCCAAATGCTGATACTCAATCAAGCCATCGAAAAAATGGCGGCGTTGGATGAGGACATGGCCAATATTGCCGATGTTCGCCTTACCCTGGGCCTCACCCTGGAAGAAACAGCCCGCGAACTCAAACTGCCCATCAACAAGGTCAAGCGCGACTGGCTCAGCATCCGTAAATTCCTCGCCGAAACGGTCTGGCAAGAGCATGATGTTTCAGCAGAAAAGGTGTGATCGCTCAATATAGAAACATTTCGAATACCAGGTTTCAGCTAAAGAACTGACACCTGACCGCCGATTTCTGACAGTACACGGACAAGCGACCCGGGGCGGCCCGCCGATTTTTCCAGTTCCCCCGGGTTTGGAAGTGTACATGCACAGGAGTGGTAATGATGGCCTTACAGCGTAATGTGACGGGTCCGGGTATTTCCTCCGCCAGGGAAAAGGATTCCCGGAAGGGTCGTTTCCAAGGGACTACCCGTGACCCCATTTTCGGCAAGCATGTGGACACCTCGGAAATGGCCGCCATATTAAGAGGCCCCTCGGCAGCGCATCGGGCTCCGGACTTACGGGGTCTGCAACTGGGACCCTGGCGGCTGTGCCGGCCGTTGGGTCAAGGCGGCATGGGCGCTGTCTGGCTGGGGGAACGTTGCGATGCCGAATTCCGTATGAGGGTTGCCGTCAAACTGCTGAAGAACCCACTCGCATCACCCCAATTGGTAGAGCGCTTCAAACGGGAACGACAATTTCTCGCCGATCTGAGCCACCCCAATATCGCGGTTCTCCACGACGGCGGCACCACCCCGCAAGGTTTGCCCTATCTGGTGATGGAGTCTTTGTTAGGTGCGGCGTAACCAGCACAAAGCAAGCCACTTACAAGGCCAGTGCTTTCCGTGCGCGTCCTATGCTCGTCTTGGGGGAAAAGTACCGTAAAGATGAGGTAAAATGCAAACATCATTCCGTGACCTCCGCTTGGCCTTGGGCCTTGGTGCGGGCGTATTCAAGGTGCCGTTTATGGTGCTTGCTGAGATAGCTTCGGGCTGCGAGCTCCAAAACCACGCTACGCTTCCGGGGTGGAAGTTTGTTCCACTTTTCCAGTTGGACAGTTGTCAGACGAAGGTTAGACCTTTCGGTTCTGTTTCGTTTGTCTCGCTTGGCAAGGGGCATGCCTTTCATGTAGGCGGCAAAGGCGGCGCGGTAGAAATCAGAGAGACAGCTATAGTTGAAAACACCCATGGTTTCCCCATCTTCGATAGCTTCCCGTATGGTTTCGTTCAAAACGGGGTCCAACCTTACGGCTACGGGTTTCATGG